>OBCY01000276.1_pt1 | contig 10288 bp, 11 predicted proteins | sample 1496051 | NCBI WGS metagenome assembly OBCY01 (sample SAMN01760917, study PRJEB22395) | human gut metagenome | reverse complement strand
TCCGATCTACGCGGAGAATGGCAGGGTGATTATGCCGTCATCATCAGGTGCGTAGTCAAACAACGCGGAGGTTATGCCCACCCACACCTTAAAATCAGTATCCATATCCAGGCGTGGACCATGAATTTCAATTCCCTCATAGCCTTCCTGCTCAACAATTTTGAGGCTTGATAGTTCTTCAGTTGCGTTCGTTGTGTTTGTTGTAACTGACGATCCGCGACGTAGCGCCACATTGGTAGATTTTAAGGTTGGCACAAACACACCTAAGCGCAACAAAGCGATGGGTTGTATAGTGCTGTTGTTATTGGGCTTCAGGCTGTGGATTTCTCCTGTATTTCCTGCAACTTCTTCAACGCTAAGGAAGCCTTTACTTTCTTCCGGCATCACGGTTTCTCCATGTGTGGCGCGGCCTGACGTCAATTTGGATGGCTGTTATCAACAGCTGTGAATATTCAGACTCTAAAATCGCTTACAGTCAATGTTTCTGTCGCGTATAGTCAACAATAAATCGCGTGCAGTCAACAATAAATCGTGCACAGTCAACATAAAATCGCGTATAGTCAATGTTGATCCCATTTCAGGCCAGTAATGACGCGGCTTACAGCGATCCGGGATCTTCTTTGGATCTTCCTAGGTTCTCTTTAGGATCTGTTTATTGGATCTATGCTGTGGATAAGTTGAATAAACCGGCCAACAAAGCCGGTTGGAAGGAAGTCATATTATTCTACGCTTTCGATAAGAAGACCATGTTCATAACATTTAAGCTCATCGCCTTCATACAGGAATTGGTATCCAACACCACCATCTTCATGGACATTAGGGAATAACTCATAACTCACTGAAGAGCAAATCACACCAATGCAGCGATCAACTCCTTCTCGTTCTTCAGTGCTGAAAAAATCCTCTTCGGTAAGAACATGAGTACATTACTCATCAGCATAGGTCGGAAATACATGCTCGATACAATCCGGATGTTTTAAACCAAGTTGATCGGCAAGTTCGAGAGCATGACGGTATTGTTCAGATCCTGGCTTGCCAACAGTGATTTGCTCAATTTTGTAGATTGAAGTCGCTTTGTTGATAGTTTGCTTTACTGTTACTTTATCAGACATAAAAATCCCTTTTAGTTACCGCTAATAGCTCGGTTGTAATCATTAACGTTGCGATTCTTCCTGTTAATCCCCATCAGCATCGTTTCTGTATCGAGGATATACGCTGGCAGATCATCAAAATATTCACTGCTAAACTCTGGCATCCTGCACATAAATGCACTTTTGGGGGCAGGGTGGTTAACCTTTGTCGGCGTCGGCGTTAAATTCGCTGATCGACTGCCGGAGCAACCGCTGAGTGTCAGCAGGAATGCGCTGGCGAACATTACCCGCCGCAACCAGTTGTTTCTGAACTTCAGCTTTTCGTTCCATTTGCCTGTCAGCATATTTGGCTTGTTCTGATTCATTTTTCACTTCCTGGCTGTGAAAATGTTGCTCTGCTTTGTTCATCGTCTCAATGGTCTGGTTAAGATCCATTATTGACTTATCACGTTCCTTAACAGCCTGATCAAGACTGCCAATTTTCTCCATGGCTTGCTTTAGCTGATGACGTTCCCATGCAAACCCAGCACCAACAAGTGCGCAAATCAGAACAAGAACACCAGTAGCAGCAAGTTTCTCCTTCAAAGACAAAGCTGTTTTTAACGTAGAAAAGAATGACATGCCTTCCTCCTGAAGAAAAATTATCAATGAAGTCCTTTGTTACTGTGCCGCTTTGTTTAATTCATCAAGAACAGAATCAGGAACCAAAACGGCAACTGCGCTGGCTGTGCTGACCTTATTTGCTGATGCTTCCGCAAGCGCGGTACCGATAGCATGGTTATAAGCAGTTATGGCTACGTTGGCGCTTTCCTTCGCTCGTTCATACTGCTGTTGTAACGCAGTTGTGGGCGCTGTTGTCTGGTTGAAAACAACCCCAAACTGTTCAGTTGCTACTTTCAGAGATTCAATTTGCTCTTCTGTTAGTGCTGGTGGGGGAGTGGCAGTGCCGCCGCCTGAACCAGAGCCTGACGAGCTTCCTGAGCCAGTGTTAAGGGTCTGGTTAATCTCCCCCATAGCAGCGACTAAACTTGATGTATTAAGCGCGTTAACAGCGTCCTCAAGCGATTTAGTAATATTCACATCACCAATGGCAATAGAGATCGGCAGTTCTGAAACTTCTCGCTCATTGGCACGGCAGTAAACATCCCAACCAATATCGAGTTGAAGCAGCATTGACAGATCTGCATAAGGGGCCATCTGTTGGTCAGCGTCCTTTCCTGTTGCGTCTTCTTTTCAGCGTAACAGCGGTGCTTAACAGCACTTTGGGTACAGTTCCACGAATTTACGGGTATATCCCGTCATGCTGAAAGCGCTAATCACGCTGGAAGCCAGGGTTATGCATCCCCTGTTACCGAATTGCAGCCAGGGCGCGGTGCGCCGAAAAGCATACGGAGGTGGAAGCCCTCGCCGGAGACGTACCCGGCAAGTGATGGTGTAGCTCAGCGGTTAGAGCGGTTGACTGTTAATCAACGGGTCGATGGTTCAAATCCATCCACCATCGCCAATGCCGGTTTAGCTCAGTTGGTAGAGCGCCTGCCTTGTAAGCAGGATGTCAGCGGTTCGAGTCCGTTAATCGGCACCAGCACAACAGGTAAGGGTATTTTGCGACGTCGGAGATCGCCGAGCTTGGCAGAGGGTTCGAATCCCTACGAAGTACCCTTACCGTTGTGATGAAGTGCAGCTCTTAGAAGCAACCAGAAGATAAGCATCTGGCTTCACAACATAAACCGCAGGAACGACCAATAAACGGTAGTCCGTATGGAGAACACCCCGTTGAGGAAGAGGCCTGGCCGGAACCGTAACCGGCACTACAACGTTGAGAACATTGGCGTAACGGGGTCATATCCCAATCTATGAATAAATGTCGCGAGGCAGCGTGACAACCAGTGTTCTCAACATTGTGGTGAATGCACAGGCTGATGTGCCGCAACTACAGTAGTGCGCGCTTTGCGGGGCTTGCTACAACCCTGTGTCGGAGTTCAGCACCGACCATCACAGTTTGATTCTCTGGCATGAGCATAACGCTGAAATAAGTCCAGTCTGGTGCGGTCTGATCACCCGCCGTTAGCTCCACGAAACGGAGCACGTAACAGGTAAGAGCATTCTCCTGTAACGGGTTCATATCCCAATCTACAGGTCCACCAAGAATGCTCTTTCCGTTGCGGTGAATGCGGCTAAGCGCACGCGGGGAAATGGTTATATCAGTCCATTCATTTCTCCTTGTTTCCCCGTCCACGGTGGATAACCAGCCAAAGGACACCGGGAGGCACCCGGCACCGCAGCTTTTTTATTCGTTAAATAATGGAGTGAGAGGATGCAGAACAATCCGAACAAATGTCGAACGCTATGGGTGCGGTTATATATTTATGCCGTCCTCTGTTTGATTGTGTCACTGGTTCTGTATGTTTGGCTTTTGCCAAATATGATCTCATCTAACAGCACAATACTTGTATTGTTGGGAGTCCTTCTCGCGCTCATTTACCCAGCTTTCGCAGTAGTCTTTTTTCGTGAAAAAACCAGGAAATTAATTAATGAAAAAAACGTTGATTAGTGCAGCGATTATTTTGGGTTCTTTATGTCTGACCGGATGCGATCGGGTAGAGCCAGGTAACGTAGGGATCAAAGTAAATAAGCTGGGGGATGATAAAGGTATCGGTGAAGTAGTTGGCGTTGGTCGCTACTGGACAGGCTTGAATACTGAAGTTTATATCTTCCCGACCTTTAAGCAAATGAAGACATACGATGAGCCGTTCAGCTTCCAGATGAGCGACGGAACAACCATTGGTTACCACATCGGCGTAGCCTACAAGGTTGATCCAGCAAAAGTCACAACGGTATTTCAGACCTATCGCAAAGGTGTAGATGATATTACTGATACCGATCTACGCCAGAAGGTTGCAGATGCTCTGAACCGGTTAGCCAGCAAAATGACAACCGACAAATTTATCGACGGTGGCAAATCCGAATTGCTTGATGCAGCCCTTAAAGACATTCAGGAAGAAATGACGCCAATCGGCATTCAGGTGATGAGCCTCTCTTATGTAGGTAAGCCAGAATACCCGCCAACAGTTATTGACAGTATTAACGCCAAAGTCACGGCAAACCAAAAAACCCTGCAACGCGAGCAAGAGGTCAAACAACGTGAAGCAGAGGCCAACATGCTGCGCGCGGAAGCTGCCGGACAGGCTGATGCTATTCGCACAAAAGCCCAGGCCGAAGCTGATGCCATTCGTTTACGTGGTGAAGCTCTGCGCCAGAACCCCGGTGTTATGGAGTTGGAAGCGATCAACAAATGGAACGGTACATTACCGCAGTATATGACCAGTAATACCGCTGTTCCGTTTGTTCCGGTGAAATAAAAGCGTAAGCAAAATTGGCAGTAATCCGGCCCTTTAGCTCAGTGGTTAGAGCTGGCGACTCATAATCGCACGGTCACCGGTTCAAGTCCGGTAGGGGCCACCATATTTGGTTGTAACACGGCGTCTGGCACATGCGTCGTTAGCGGTCTGGTGACGTTAAAGGGGTAACCTTTCCCCTAGCTCAGGCAACAAACCAGGTAGCCGGAATGTGCAAGTCACCGTTGGTAGGATAGCGGATTCAGGGACTCACCATCCTGGCGATTCGGTGTGACAGCCGGGAAGAGTCCGGCGCATTAATCCTGATTTTCTGGTGATGACTCATATCGTTAGGAGTGATTTGAGTATGCCGATTATATCTGACATTCAGCACGCCTGGGTGGAGTGCTAATGTCTGCATCCCCTCTTGAATCCATGCCAAATTCCCTTAGTGCAGAACAAGCTGTACTTGGTGGCTTAATGCTTGATAACTGCCGCTGGGATGAAGTTGCAGATCGTATAGTTACTGATGATTTTTATACCAGTGCTCATCGTGAAATTTTCAGTGAGATGGAGAGGTTATTAAGTCATGGCAAACCGATTGATTTGATAACACTTGCTGAAGCACTTGAACAGAACGGTAAATTAGAACGCGCCGGTGGTTTTGCGTACCTTGCGGAGATGTCAAAGAACACGCCCAGCGCGGCAAATATTTGTGCTTATGCGGATATCGTTCGTGAACGCGCGGTTGTTCGTGAAATGATTTCCGTCGCAAATGAAATAGCCGAAGCTGGATATGCGCAGGATGGCAGGGGCAGCAATGAATTGCTGGATATGGCCGAGCGCCGCGTTTTTGAAATAGCTGAAAAACGACAAAAGAGCGGTAGTGGTCCAAAAGATATCGCCAGCATTCTCGATGCAACGGTATCTCGCATAGAAGAGTTGTTTCAGCGACCGCATGATGGTGTAACGGGGCTTGATACCGGATTTACCGATCTCAATAAGAAGACGGCAGGACTTCAGGCGTCCGATCTCATTATTGTCGCCGCCCGCCCATCGATGGGGAAGACTACGTTTGCGATGAATCTCGTCGAAAATGCCGCAGTCCGTAACGATAAGCCCGTATTGGTTTTTAGCCTTGAGATGCCGAGCCACCAGCTGATGATGCGCTCACTGGCTTCTCTTGCACGCGTTGATCAGACTCGTATTCGAACAGGGCAACTTAACGACGAGGATTGGGCGCGGGTTTCTGGCGCAATGGGGATTCTGTTGGACAAGCAGAATATTTTTATTGATGACTCAAGCGCCCTGACACCTACAGAGCTTCGTTCCCGCGCTCGTCGTGTTTATAAAGAAAATGGTGGTTTGAGCATGATTATGATCGACTACCTGCAACTTATGCGCGTCCCCGAGCTGCAAGATAACCGAACGCTGGAAATTGCCGAGATTTCTCGCTCACTGAAGGCGTTGGCGAAGGAATTACAAGTACCGGTGGTGGCATTGTCACAACTTAATCGATCGCTTGAACAGCGTGCGGACAAACGACCGGTAAATTCAGATTTACGTGAATCAGGAGCAATTGAGCAGGACGCAGACCTGATCATGTTTCTGTATCGCGACGAAGTTTATCACCCGGATAGCGAAATGAAGGGCATTGCCGAGGTAATTATCGGAAAGCAACGAAATGGCCCAATTGGCACGGTGAGATTGGCTTTTAACGGCCAATACTCACGGTTTGATAACTATGCTGGTGCTGACTGGCAAGAGGATTATTAATGCAATGGAATGAGGAAAAGCCGATGAACATCCTGATCATTGGGCGAAAATTTGAAGCTATCAGTGATGTGAAAACATATACGGAAATGTGGGCTTACAACCTGGCCTGCGCCTTTAGTGAGGCAGGGGTAACATTGCAATACCATCGTCCATATTCCCCCGGCGTCGAAAGCCCGGAGGATTATGTTGAAGCTGTGTTGACCGCTGCGCTCTCGTGTTCTGCGAAAGCCATTTTAGCGCCAGGATTGCGGTATTTTACTACGGTGCCCAGGGAAATAGGCGTGCAACTGCGTCGTCGATTCACTGGATGGGTAGCTCAGGTATACGACGGTTCTATGCTGGATTCGGCACCAGTTGATATTACTTTTACTGTCCGCGATGATACCTGGCGGTACCTGGATAATCCCGGCAGGTTAGAGCGTCATAATCGCTTTAACAAACATGTTGGATGGGCAGCGAATCAGGAGCTGTTCCATCTGGAAACCAAAACAGACGATGTTCTGCGTATTTTTGTAGACCACGCTGCATTTGATGTTAGTGGGTTTGATCACTCCTTAAGTATCCTTATGAACCTTCAGCGTCTGACTGTTCCGTATGAGGCCAGAACGTTGACCGATGACGGATTGGTTACCATTGATCCGGGGAATATTTCGGTAACTCCATACAGACGGACGCCGGTACCAGCAACCGAATTTGCAGCTGAATTGCGTAAGAGTGATGTTTTTATTGTTACGCATCCCGAAAGCCTTGGATTAACTGTTCTTGAGGCGGCAATGTGTGGGGCGTTGGTATTAACGCCTCCCGATTGCCTTCCGCCAGATCGCCTGGCTTTGGTGAACCATATGGTTATCAAGTCGCGGATTGATTGGGATGAGGTTATTGCTCGCGTTGATCGCGTGAAAAATGCTGAAAAGGTCCAGTGTCACACCTGGTCGGCAATTGCGGAAAAGATGCTTGAGACGTTTATCACGCAGAAACCGTCGCGCGGTAACGGATAAAAAATTGAACCCGTCATAACAGAAAAGCCCGAACGCCGGGCTTTTCTTAAGCCTTGTCAACAGAGACTTGAGCGGCTTTTATGGATAGATTCCCGCTGGCCTCTATCGCCATACTTCCCCCCGCCTTCAGGGCGACATCCGCGCCTGACTTTATATCGAGATTTCCTGCGGAAGAGATGAATGCCGGACCTTGAGAAATGGCATATAACTCCCCGGCCTCGTTGAACCCGATTGTTGTTCCACTTTTCAAGTGCGTAACGGCCCAGGCTCCGCCCGCCGTCCGGACCTCCATTAGTCCGTTCCGCGACGAAATAAAGTCTTTTTTGGCGCTGGTTGATGGTTGTGCTGGTGCACCTTCGACTTCAGGCGGTACATAGCCTTCACCTTGTCCTGACGCTTCAGGCGGCACATTGGGAGCGCCACCGGATGCATCCTGTGCATAACCGATTATCAATGGCCATCGAGAATCCCCATTGTAGGGAAATTCTACCCATACTTTATCGCCGGGCAGAAATGGTGAAAACGTGTTTGCATTGGACAATATAGCTTCTGCCCACGGCAATGAGGCATCTGGTAACCCATCCATCATGCCGACAACGCGTATTTGTGTACGCATCAGACCTTTAGGGTCATCGACGCTTACCACTACAGCCCGATACTTCCCTGTCAAACTACCCATTTACCACTCCTAACTGTGCACGGCTGACAAAACGGAAGCGGTCTTCGAAATGAGTCACGGACATCACTATCATTTTGTCAGGGATAGATTCATCGAGTTCTCCGTCACCTGCCGTGTTATGCACGACAATTTTCAGCGTCGTACCCGGAGTTAGCGCGGCATTTCCTTCCACCAGCATATCGAGGCGGGGGAGAATGAATTTGTTGTAGTTCGCCAGCGCGGTAGGATCGGGATTGCTCGTAAATTTAATGGGGTCTTCCTGGTTACCTGAGTAAACCACACCTTTGGTCATGTCATAACTGGCCATTCTGTAATTGTGGCGGCGCTGGTATTCATAATCGGCATTCAGGATGTTGAACTGACTAATTGTAAATCCGGATGTGTTGGGATTGGCGGACTCATAAGTAAGCGATGGAGCGGCGTTTGCCATTTTTTCCATACTTTTAAAATTGATCGTCCCCCTGGATGCCCAGCACATAGAACCGGTATCGCGGGCTATCTCCTGCAATACCTTGGTCGGTTTTTCTCCAACATTTAGGTGGTATGTGGATGTTTTTCTGAATGAGTCAGCATTTACCTTCAGACCAGGGGCAAGAGAGGAAACTACGGCTGATGGGGGCTTATCAACAAAATACTGTGCGCTGGTGGACGGAACTTTCAATAACCGCACCGGGTTACTAAACGCGTAAATCAGTACGGTATCGTCCTTGCGCGGCGCTTTAAGAACGAAGAACTCTTCCGAGAACAGGATGCCGCCATGACCTTCCGGATCACCAAGTGAAACAGTCAGTATTGTTCCAAATTTCACCCCCAGCTTATTGACCACGTAAGCCGTTGAATCCCTGACCATGAGCATAAGCTGGGGACCAGATAGCTCCCCGGGTTCGACATAGGTACATCCTACGATCATTTCGCGAGGGATTTCGTTCTGCCCAATTGAAACAGATTGCAGGAATAGCTGAGTGCGTTTTGAATCAGTTTCTGGGGCTGTGGTGGTCTTTGTGGCCATCTCATTCCTCCAGAATTTTCGCTTTTACCGTTATGGTGCCGGTGGTTTGCTGCATATAAGCCAGGATAGGAAGCTCCGCCACTACTGTGAGGTTCAATCCAACCGCGAACAGCCTGTTATCGGCGGTGCCGGTGGTCAGATCCTGAAATGCGATTGATTTTTGCCCTTCTATGTAACAGGTAACCGGTATCTCATAACCGCCGACATTGGCAATGTGAGTGAAAGATGCCTGCCCGAGGCTGGCATACATTCGTAGCCAGAATGCTAATGCAGTTGAAACCATCCCAAGAGATTCCTTCTCGTCACTGGCTATCCATAGCGAATATTCCAGTGAGAAAGGGATAGTCGATACCAGGGCTTCAATCTCATCATTTTCATTGGTGACATGCCCTTCATCGTAATTATCCCGGCACAGTTCACCTTCATAAATTGAAAACGCGGGAGAACGAGACAGATTCACAAGCGGCATTGCCAGCTTATTTACCGGGCCAGCAGAGGCTGTATCTTTGCGCCCGGCGCGATCGGCTTCAAATGACGACAACCACTCCTTCACATCACTAAAAGTGCCGAGCGTTATGCGATCTCTTGGTGTGCGTTTGCGGATCTTGGGGAATGCATACTCTTTTGGCGGCGCGACAGCATAGTTACCAGCCGTGGCCATATAACGATACCAGTATTGATGGCGTCCACAATCACAGTCGAAAGATACCCGGCCCTTGCAGAGATCGGCAGCGATTCGGGCTTTTTTCGCACCGTCTTCAGCAATTTCCTCAACGGCTTTATCCCATTCCTCAAATCGAATTCTGACACGATGATGCTGGTGGACCGACTCATCCGAGGCATTAACAGATATCAATGCAAGGTTGTGTTTTAGCCCGAGGAATGTCGCGGCTTTGATCCCTGTGCCATCAGAAACTTTGTTGTTAGCGCGTTTTATATCAATGCTGGTGGACTGCGCCACCAGCTGAGCATAGGTAATGCCGGGTACCGTGCTCTTGAATTTTGTTTTATGAGCCTGCCTTGAGGTGTTGAAGCTGCGTATATCTTCTGGCGTAAAGTAGGTGCCATCTTTCTTTTTCCCAAGGCTGAGGAATGCCTCAAGTTCGCGGTTGCGCATCCCCATAATCCTTGGGGTGAGTGTACGTCGCGCGTTTCGCCGATTCTGACGCTGCTGTTTACGGATAAGATCGAAGACCTTATTAAAGTCTTTTGCACTTAATCCATCAGTCTGATAGCGACCAAGGTTGTCGCGAGCATATTCAGTTGGCATTCATTTCCCTTACGCAATGGATAATGTCCCTATCACCTGGCCGTCATATTGGAAATGGCGAATCATTTCGCGGATCCATGTGGCAGGGGGGAGTTTTAATTGCTGCCTTGGCACATTCCTTTATTCCCTC
>OBCY01000271.1_pt1 | contig 10346 bp, 10 predicted proteins | sample 1496051 | NCBI WGS metagenome assembly OBCY01 (sample SAMN01760917, study PRJEB22395) | human gut metagenome | reverse complement strand
CTGCTGCCGCTCGGCATCGAGTTGGGATTGCAGGGCTGCGACCTGCTCTTTCAGGGCTTCGACCTCGGCATTGCGCTGCGGAGCGGCGTAGAAGCCCTGCACCTGCCGCTGCATGTCCCGGTTGGCCTCGGCGGCCCGCTGTGCGGGGTTGTCCGCCGGAGCAAGCTCTTCGGGGGTTTTGAGCCCGTCGTCCAGCAGCGAAAACGAATTGTCGCCGAGTGTCATCATGCGTTTCTGCTGCTGTTCCTCGCTGCGGAGCTGTTCCGCGGCTTTGCGTTTGTCGCCGACGGTGGCCTGCGCCTTGCCGTCCGGGACCGACGTATTGATCCCCGCGGCCCCCTCTTGGGGCTTGACGGGCGCAGGCCGGAATATGAACCACAGCACGACGAAGAAGATGCATCCGAGGATCGCCGTGAAGAGCAGCACCTTGCGTTTGCGCTGCCGTTCGAACTCCGCCGAAGGGTCGCTGCATGGATTCTTGTTTTCTGTCATAATGGTTTACGGTTTAAGATGTAATAATTCGGGATGTCCGATCTCTAACTCCGATCCCATGTCCGCTGCGAACAGGAGCCAGAGGTAAAGGAAGAGAAGCAGGACGAGCGCCGCGAGTACGATCCGTTCCCGGATGCAGGGCGCGAGCGTGTCGTGCCGGCGCCGCAGCGACCGCCGCACCCAACGGATGCGGCAGCGCAGGGAATGCGGTTTAGCGGTCATAGGTCGCAATGTCTTTGTTCTCGACGATATTCAGCGCCTCGACCATGAATCCCTGCGGATTGTTGTCCGAGCGGGAGGTGTTGACCAGCCGGCACGTCGTGACGAGCGACCGCTCCGTAACGGTGCTTTCGCGCAGGATGCGCTGCCGGGCGTAGGTCGTCACCTCGTAGGGATAGCGGTCGAAGTCGCACTGCATGCTGTCCACTTTTACCATCTGCGAGACGTTGCCCGCGATCAGGCGGTTGAAGAATCCCTTTTCCTGCAGGACTTTGTAGTAGGACAGGGCGCTCTTGTCGGCCATCTGCAAGGCGCGTCCGACATTGGACTCGATGGCCGCCTTGTCGGGCGAGAGGGTGAAGAAGAGTTCGTGGAAACGCCGCACATGTTCGCGGGCTTCGACGGGGCGGTTCTGCGCGAGGTCCTGCGAAAGGGCCACCATCAGCGAGCGCCCGTTGTCGAGCACATAGATCTTCTGCCGCTGCCGCTCGGCGAAGGAGTAGGACATCCAGACTGCCGTCACGGTAACGACGGCACAGATTCCGGCGAAGACGAAAGCGTACATGCGCAGCTGCCGGAAGGATGTTTCGATGTTCGTTAAACACTTGAATTCCATCATGAGATTATTTTTTGAAGATTAGACGTGCTCCGGCCGCAATGCCCCGTCCGGCGGCTTTGGTTCCCGACCATGCCGCTTTACCGACACCCTTCGTTCCGGCCCACGCTTTGCCGGCCGCCCATCCGGCCCCGGCGCTGACGAGCGAGGTCATCTTCGAGACGGTCTTGTTGTAGGCGGCGAATCCGTTCGCCTGGACGACCCACGATGCGATCGAGGGGATGCAGAGGTATCCGCACACGGCCACGAGCATGAAGATTAGATTCAGGCTGTTCGACCAGTCGATATAGCCGTTGTAACCCCCGGCCATCAGGTCGGCGTCGTGCCACATGGAGAGCGTCTGCAGACGTGCGATGATTGCCGAGAAGAGGTCGGAGATGGGCAGCCACAGGTAGATCGAGATATACTTCGTGAGCCATTGCGTAAGCGTGGACTGGAATCCGTCGAACACGGAAATAGCGAAGGCAATGGGGCCCAGCAGCGACAACACGACCAGATAGAAAGTCCTCAATACGTCGAGTATGACGCTCGCGGCCGCGAAGATCAGTTCGAGTATCCATGCCAGACATTTGAAGATGACGCCTTTGACCGACCACGAGGAGCGCTCCTCGTTCATACGGTCGAGGGTCTGCTGCGTTTGGTCGTCGAGGCCCATTTCGCTGAGTTCGCGCTCCATCTCCTCGTCCTCGGCGTAGTAGCTGTCCGGGGGCATCTGCTCGCGGCCTTCGAGTTCGAGCCGCTCGCGCCGTTCCTGCCACTCTTCCATATCGAGCGTCTGCCCGGCCATAAGCGAATGCGTGGCCTTTACCAGCGGCGAGAGTATGCCGTTCAGACTTCCCAGCACGAGCGTCGGGAAGAACAGGATGCAGATACCGATGGCGAAGGGCCGCATCAGGGGAAAGAGGTCGATGGGTTCGGCTTGGGCCAGCGACTGCCAAACGCGGTAGGCGATGTAGAGCAGTGCCCCGATCCCTGCGATGGCCATTGCGACCTGCGACATCGGGTAACACAGCGCCATCATGTCGTCGTAAAGCACCCGGAGAATCGTATGCAGGTTCTCCGTGAGGGAAAGCATGCGTACCATACTACCAGTAGCGTTGTTCGTCGGTTCCGTACAATGAGAGTACACCCGCCATGTCTCGCTTCCGGGCGGCCCGCAGCAGGGATATGGAGATGTTCTTGCGCGTGTAGTAGCGTGCCAGATCGCGGTGGCGCCGCAGCACACCGTAGACGCGCTGCACCACGTCGATGCGGTCCTTATCCGTCAGGGACATGTCCGTAGGGTTGACGATGTCCTGCAGCTCCTTCAATTCCCCGGCCGACTCCTCAATGATTTTGGCGTAGCCTGCGGCGATGGCCGCCAGCTCCGCGGGCGTGAAGTTCTCGTCGGAGACCATGCGCTTGTAGCCGTCGACGTAGATGTCCGAGATTTCGCCCACGAGCAGGATGCACTGCTGGACCTTGCGGGCCGAGCGGACGAGGTTGCTGACGCTTTTCAGGGCGTCGTAATATTTGCGGCCCTGCTCATAGATTTTCACGGTTTCCTGAAAGCTCTGGAGCATGGTCTGGCCGTTCCTAGCGGCTTCGACGACCTGCTTGGTGGAGTTGACGATGCCCTGCGCGAGGTTCGTGGGGTCCGAGACGACCCACTGGGCGTATGTGCTGCGCCCCGTGCAGACGAGGCACAGGCACAGCAGGATGATTTTCTGTTTCATTTTTGATTTGATTGTGTTAGTGAGGATATTTCCGAAGACGAGCATCATCGCTTTATCCGCCGGCCCGTAGCCGGCTGTTCGGGTTGTTTCCTCCGTGCAGGGCCGGTGTCCTTCTGCCGCACCCCGGAAGCATGTTTCTCCGGCTTCGGGCCTTTCTGCCGCAGGGACTCGAACAGATCGTCCGCATAGGGCTGCCGCCCGGTCATGCGGACAAGCCGTGCATCCAGCTCGCGGAAGGCTTTCTCGACCTGCCGAAATCGTTCTTCGCGGGGACTATCCGGTTCGATATCGTATTTGTCGAGCAGCTGCCGGTTGGTGTAGGGGCCGTCGGCTTTTTCCGGAAAGCGTGCGAGCCATCCCAAGGTCTGCAGCTCGGCATCGAGTTTCCCGATATAGGTTTGCCGCAGGGGAATTTCCGGGTCGCTCTCCAATATCTTCTCGGCCTCCCGCACCATGCGGTTCTCGGCCTTCCAGATTCGCTCCCGGAGCTGTTGCACCTGCTGCGGATCATCCGGACATGCCGGACTGTCCAGCCGCCCGCGCATCTCCTGCAACCGCCCCATGTCGGCGTCCCAGTCGTAGAGTCGCACGACGTAACAGGAGGGCGTATAGCGTCCGGATGTTTCTGCCAGATGACGAAGCTCACGGAACGTTTCGGCGCGGAACTGCCGGTCTACGATATGCGCTGCGGCCTGTACCTCGACCATCGGCGGCTGCGGGAGCTTGCTGTCGGGATGCTGCTCCAGATAGGCATCCAAGAGAAAGGTGTGCATGGCCAGCAGGCCGTGCAGGGAGTGTGCGGTGTCTGCCGGAATGTCCGCGAGGCGCCGCCCGATCTTTTTCGCAAATGACGTCCTGCGCAGGGCCTCCATCAGCTCCAACATATCTTTTCCTGCCGCATCTTCGGGTGTCCTGAGAAAGCGGGATGTCGCTGTATTCATTGTCAGCCCGATTCCAGCAATGGTCAGATCCGATTTCCGGTGCCGGCGCACGAGATCCGTAATACTGCGTATATTCCGTTCCCGGAGCAGGTTTTCCGCATGACGTGCAATGAGCGTGCGTCGATGTTCCCTTTCCCAGTTCGGCTTGCGGCGAAATAGCCGTACGATCCTATCTTTCCATTCCATATCCGTCGGATTTAGAAATGTGTGACTGCGGGCAGCGTCTGCCGAAGGGCTGCCCCTGATTGCCGGGGCAGCCTGGAAATACCAAACGCGGTTCCATTATTCGGCCAGTTCATTGAAAGGTTCTGCGGCAATGATTTCGTCATCGTCCCGGCGGCGGATGCTGTCCTCCGGGACGAAGCGCCCGTAGCAGCCGATGGTGAGCGTCTCGGCAGCAGCGTCGTAAAGGACGCGGTTACCCTCGTCGGCCCCGAGCCAGAGACGGTGGCGGCGCAGCGAGACGATGCCGTCCTGTACGATACGTTTGTAGCAGAGCGTGTGGTCGAGGACGAGGATGCGCCATGTCCCCTCGCCGATGCGGCGTATCGAGACCGAGAGGTTGTTTTCCGCCGAGAGCCACGAGCCGCAGATGCGGTCGGCGTCGAGTTGTTCCCGAAGGTCCGCCAAAGTGCGGATAACTTCGGTGCGGGTTCTGATCTCCTGCTGAAGGGCCGCTACGGCCGACGCAGGTGTCGATTGATTACTGTTCATTGTCTTGCGATTTTAAGGTTCGTTTGAAAGCGCCGCCCGGCACGAGGAGCAGCGCATCGGCCGGGGGCGTGTAAAAGAGATCGACCCGGCGTCCGCCGTAGGCCGTATAATAGACGCAATCCTTGTAGTGCAGGAGGTGCGTTTCAGACGTGCCGCGGCGTGTAAGGGTGATCCGGAATTTATCACCGCACGGCTCGATCACCAGCCGCGTGTCGTCGAGCGGCGAATGCCATTCGCCGCACAACGGACCGATTTTGTGGTATTCGTAATCATAGAAGAGGAGGAAAGCTCCGAGCACGGTGGCCAGCGCCAGCAGGAAACCTGCGCATATCCCAAGCAGCTGTTTCATAACGGAATAAATTAAGATTCGGTTTTCGTTTCGCGCTCGCGGGCCAGCTGCCGGATGGCGGCTTCGATGTCGCCGCCGAGCTTCCCGGTGAGCTCCATCACCTTCATCTTTTCCGATTCTTCAGTAGTGTACGTCAAATATTCTTCGACCGAGGTTTCGGTCGCATATACCGCCGACTGCACGCCTCCGAGTCCGATCCAAACCTCTTTATAGAGGCGTTCGGGGGCGTTCGAGAGGTTGATCGAAAGAATTTGCGCCTTCTCCTTGTCCGTCAGCCCCAGCAGACGCTGTATGCCGTCGAATTTCGAGAGGTACTTGCGCTGGTCCAAAAGGATTTTGCAGTCGGCGTTGTTGATGATCGACTCCTTGACGATGGGCGATGAGATGATGTCGTCCACCTCCTGCGTCACCACGACCGCCTCGCCGAAATACTTGCGAACGGTTTTAAACAAATACCTAATATATGCACTCATATTGGCCGAGGTGAGGGCCTTCCAGCACTCCTCGATAAGGATCACCTTGCGGACGCCTTTCAGCCGCCGCATCTTCGAGATGAAGGTCTCCATGATGATGAGCGTCACCACCGGCAGCAGCGTGCGGTTCGAGGAGATGTTGTCCAGCTCGAAGACGATGAAACGCTTGTCCAGCAAATCCAGCTGCTTGTCGGAGTTCAGCAGGTAGTCGTATTCGCCGCCCTTATAGTAAGGTTCCAGCACGTTCAGAAAATTGGCAAGGTCGAAATCTTTCTCCCGCACGCGCTTCTGCTCCAAAAGCCGCCGGTAGTCGGTTTCGACGAACTCGTAAAAGGTATCGAACGAGGGGACGATGGAGCGGTCGGCGCGGAGTTTCGAGAGGTAAAGGTTTACGGCGTTCGAGAGCGCCACCTCCTCCGAGCGCGTCGGTTCCTCGGATTCGCGCTTCCACAGGGTCAGCAGCAGCGTCTTGAGCGACTCGCGCTTCTCGACGTCGTACACCCCGTCTTCGACATAGAAGGGATTGAAGGCGATGGGGGCTTCCTCGGTATAGGTGAAATACACCCCGTCGCGGCCTTTGGTCTTGGCGTGAATCAGCGAGCAGAGCCCTTGGTAGGAGTTGCCCGTATCGACCAGCAGGATATGCGAGCCCTGCTCCCAGTACTGACGGACCAGATGGTTCGTCAGATAACTCTTGCCCGAGCCCGACGGTCCGAGGATAAATTTATTACGATTCGTGATGGTGCCGCGCTTCATCGGAAGATCCGAAATGTCCAGATGAATCGGAATGCCCGACAGGCGGTCGGACATCTTGATTCCGAAGGGCGAGAGCGACGAGCGGTAGTTGGTCTCCTCGTTGAAAAGACAGAGCGCCTGATCGAGGAAGGTGTAAAAACTCTCCTCGGCGGGAAAGTCGGCCTCGTTGCCGGGAATCGCCGCCCAGAACAATACCGGCACGTCCACCGTGTTGTGATGCGGCGTGCAGCCCATCAGCGCCAGCTGCGAGCCCACGTCGTTGCGGATGCGCTTCAACTCCGCTTCGCTCTCGGCCCATGCCATGACGTTGCAGTGGCAGCGTACGGAGCGTAATCCCTGCGAATGCGCTTCATTGAGGTACATTTCGATCCACTCCCTGTTGATGGCGTTCGAGCGCGAGTAGGCCGCCAGCGAGTTCATGTTTCGGGCCGTGGCTTCGAGACGCTTGAGCGTTTCGTCGTGGTCGTCGAGGAAGATCACCTGATTGTAAACATGGTTGCAGGAGAGCAGCAGCCCCACGGGCGCCGCGAACGAAAGCCGGCAGTCCGAGCGGTCGGTCGAGAGGCGTTCGTAGCGGAAATCCGTCGCCACGCTCTGCGGCAGCATATCCAGATCGGAGAGCGTGTGCATCGAGAGGTACTTGTCCCCGATGCGCATCACGCCCGGGTCGAGACGGATATCCTCGTTGACGACCGGACTCCGCTCGTCCGAGAGGGCGAAGTAACGGGCCAGCAGCCCGGCGTCGTCCGCCGTACCGACGATCTCCGCTTCCGAGAGCCGCTCGACGCGCACGAGGCCCGAATCGTTCAGAATACGTTCCATCTGCTCCGCGGCTTCCAGAAAGCGCGTCACGGCATCCGTGTCGCGCATCTCCCGCGGGACGATGAAGCCCCGGCACAGCACGGACGAGGCACTGGTCTGCCGTATCCGTTCGGGCGTGGTCTTCGTAACGAACAGGTAGCACGTGTGGCGCAGGTAGGGCCGCTCGTTGAAATGACGCTCGTAGGAACGCGCGAGAAAGCTCCGCTCGGAGCCGTCGTTCGGAGCCGTATACCGCTCCTCGATAAAGAAATCCTGCTTGTGGACGACGGTGTAGTCAGGCAGAACTTTCAGGGCTTTGAGCCAGGCGCCGTGCAGCGCTTCGTACTCCTCGCCCGTGAGGGTGAATAGTTCGGGCAGCGTGACGCGGTAGGCTGCGGTGATGTCGGCGAACTTGGAGATGATGCAGTTGTTCTCGACGCGCAGCAAAGGGAATTTCGATTCCAAGGTCGAGGTTTTCAAGGTTCCGCGCATAGGATTACGGTTTTACGGTTCGAGGGATACGAATGCGTAGCAGCCGCCGGATGGCCCGACGATGGATGATGCGCCGCGGATGCCGGCGCGAGGCCATGAGCTTTTGAAGTCCGTAGGGGCCGAAACGGCGGCTCAGGTAGAAGGTGCCGCCCGTGACGGCAAGGCCGGCTGCGAGGGCGAAGAGGATGCAGAAGCCCTGCGGGACGCCGCTCATGTACATTCCGGCGAAGCAGACGAAGACGCCCAGAAGCCCTGCGACGAACAGCACGAGGTACTGCGCTGTGAGCCGTAGGCTAAGAACCCGGTGCCTTGCCGTATTTCTACGGTAGGTTTCCAAGAACTCGCCTCCGAACCGTGCTTGCACCTCTCGGCGCACACGGCTCTCCACTAACATATTCAGTCTATTATCCCGTGATGTATCTTGTTGTGACAGGGAATACATACAGCTAACGTCTTTCTCTGACGTCCAATCATTTGGATTTTCCATGGCTCTTTGCCTTTTAAGTCTTTGAGTCTTTTGACGTGGTGTATTTCAATGTTTTCCGTTGCGCCACACAATTCACACTTACCCGCTTTTAACCTTTGTATAAGGCTTGATACAGTGGTATTGAAAATCGTGTTGGCTACATGATCACAACTCGCGTCCATCGCGGTTGTTTTACGCTTAAAGCTCCCGTTGAAGAATACCCGCATCTTCTTTCCTCCTTTCTTGTCCTCATAGAAAACCGCAAAATCTTTGTGATGTCGATACTTTGCGATAATCTTTCGGGCTGTCGTACTGTACTTTCGTGCAAAAGTCTTATACAGACTGTATTGCATGATGTACTTGAAAGAATTCAGGTGTGAACTGTTATTTGCGATAGAAAAATAGTTTGCAAAACCTCGGATTTCTCTGTTATAGGCATCCAGTATTTCGAGGTCGTCCAGATGTAGCAACTTTGTCCGGCTTGTGGGTTTCCATTTCGCTTTACCCTCGAATTGATGAATTTCCATCGCCTCGTAGTAGAGAAGTTTATCCCGCATTGTGGACATTGGCACTTCCAACACTACCTTTTTGCCGTAAGCCTTAATAAGTACTCCCGATTTCTCGCCTCTTAACGTCTTATCCGTGAATGGTCGGACATAGATTTCATAGCCGAGGAATTTTGCCTTTCTATTGCCGTGCGTGATTAAGGTCTTTTCTTCGGAGAGCGTCAATTTCAGTTTCTCGCCGAGGAAATTCTTAATATCCTCTTTGATGGCCTCACAGTCCGATTTACTGCCAATCACTCCGATAATAAAATCATCGGCATACCTCACATACTTAATCCGTCTATATCCCTCGTCCATTTCATCGACAGAGGGTAAGTGCATCCTGTTTTTCTGATGTTGCTTAATCGCGTCAATCAGTTCCTTCCGAGTATCTTTATCCTTGGTTTGCTTCAGCTTTGTGCCGAGCCACCAAATTTTCCTGGAATACCGTTTGTACTCAAGGTTCATTGCCCGTCTGTCGCCTCTATCGAATTGACAGGCATACTCTTTCATGTACTTATCCAGCTTGTCGAGATAGATATTAGCCAGTATCGGGCTAATGATGCCACCTTGCGGTGTTCCGCTGTATGTTCTATGAAATGTCCAATCTTCGATGTAGCCAGCTTTCAAAAATTTCCACATTAGCCGGATAAAGCGGTCGTCTGCGATACGTTCTTTCAAGATTCCGATAAGTACATCATGGTTGATGTTATCGAAGAATCCCTCAATGTCGCCCTCGATAAACCACTTGGCCGCAGTAAAATTCTTCTGCACCTGTATCAGTGCGGTGTGGCAGCTGCGTTTGGGTCGGAAGCCGTGCGAGGTGTTCTCAAAACTACCTTCATAAATTGCTTCCAACAGCATTCGCAATACCTCCTGCACTAATTTGTCGTCGATAGACGGTATGCCGAGAGGTCGCATGTTCCCGTTTTTCTTCGGGATGTACGTCCTTCTTGCCGGTTTTGGTTGGTACGACTCATCTTTGAGCGCATCAATCAAATTTTCAATCCGTTTCAGGCTCATTCCGTCGATAGTTTTACCGTCGGAACCTTCCGTCATATTTCCCTGCCTACCTTGTATATTATGGTAGGCGAGGAGAAACATCTCCGAATTGAATAGAACCCTGTAGAGCCGTTCAAACTTGTAGCTCGAAACTTTGCTGTGCTCTGACAGACTGTTTAATACTCTCTCTGGATTTCTCATAATGTCTCACACATTATCCGTTAATTTGTATTAAAAATGTTAGCTGCCACCCTTCGCCATGTACGAGGCTTTCCCTCGCTCGGACTACTACGGTGGCTCCGTTGCCATACCGGATTTTCATAGGTCTGAAACCTAATAGCCTTTCGGCATTCCGGGTTAGGCAATCCACGTTTAATTCTTCGGCAACATAGCTTTGATAGATTGTCGGATACGACTTTCGCCCGTTTCTGCTTATCGCAGTTGTGCTGTAACCTGTTCTGCACCCAACCCTCCAAGGTCGAATCGAGTGTGTTACAGTATGGCGTCTGTAGTTACCTTCCGCCACAGTTTCGAGTTGTGCCACTTGGACTATCGTTCAATCAATCCAGACTTTATCCTCGTATCTATCTTTCATCTCCTGATTCAGTCGCATACTTGGTAACTGTATGACTTATCAGTTTATCGGCAGGCTATACTCCCCGTCCGGTTTCCCTTTCGGATAAGCCGATCGATGATAGGCTATCGAACACTTGCCTAACGTCTTGCTATCGACGCATTTGCCAAAGAACCATTACGTGCGCGCCC
>OBCY01000266.1_pt1 | contig 10471 bp, 6 predicted proteins | sample 1496051 | NCBI WGS metagenome assembly OBCY01 (sample SAMN01760917, study PRJEB22395) | human gut metagenome | reverse complement strand
CAGAAAGGTGGTGCCCAGCATGAAGAACAATACCGTCATTATCGTGCCGGGGACCATCGTGCACCTGTAACGCGCCTGCCGGGGGAGGGAGCAGGCTCATTGCGGCTGTGGGAGCGTCCTCATGGGAGGGCGCTTTTTTTGCGCCCGGAAATCGTATCAGAAAAGAGAGAGTAAAAAAAAGAAAGGAAGTGTCTGCGCTTTCATGGAAACCACCCGAAAATTATCCCGGCGGGAGAAGCTGTCTCTCATCGGGAAGTATCTGCGCCCCTGCTGGGGGCACTTTGCGGCGGCGCTGCTGTGCGCATGCCTGGCCATGGTGTTCAACGCCCTGACGCCCCAGATCATCCGCATCACCGTGGACTCCATCCTGGGAACGGAGCCGGTCCGGCTGCCGGCATTCCTCATGCGGTGGCTGAGCTGGCCGGTGCTGGAGGCCCAGCCCCTGACGGCCCTATGGTGGGCGGCAGGCGGCGTCCTGCTGACGGCCCTGCTGCGGGGCGTTTGCAGCTACGGCCAGCGGCTCCAGCTGGCCCGGGGCTCCGAGAGCTATGTCAAGGGTATCCGGGACGACCTGTACCGCCACATCCAGTATCTGCCCTTCGCCTGGCACAAAAATAACCCCACCGGCGACATCATCCAGCGCTGCACCTCCGACGTGGACGTGATCCGCCAGTTCGTGTGCAATCAGCTGGTGGAGGTGGTGCGCACGGTGTTTCTCATCGCGCTGTACCTGTGCATCATGTTCTCCATGAACCTGCGGCTCTCGCTGATCTCGGCGCTGTTCATCCCCATCGTGGGCCTGTCCTCCGGGGTATTCTACAGGAAGATCTCCGGCCGGTTCCAGGCCGCCGACGAGGCGGAGGGCGACCTGACCACCTGCGCCCAGGAGAATCTTACCGCCGTCCGGGTGGTCCGGGCCTTCGGCCGGGAGCGGTACGAGGATGAGAAGTTCAACGCCAAGAATCAGCGCTTCTCCCAGCTCTGGATCCGGCTGGGAAAGCTGCTGTCCGTATACTGGGCCTCCGGTACCCTGCTGACGTGCCTGCAGGTGATGGTCATCGTGGTGACCGGGGCCTGCGAATGCGTAGCCGGGCGGATGACCCTGGGCACCTTCGTGGCCTTCGTCACCTATAACGAGGCCCTGTCCTGGCCGGTCCGCTCCCTGGGCCGGGTGCTGTCGGACATGAGCAAGGCCGGGGTGTCCATGGACCGGGTGGGCTATATCCTCAACGCCCGGGAGGAGCGGGACCTGCCCGACGCCGTGGACGCCGCGGACGGCGACATCGTCTTTGACCACGTCAGCTTTGCCTACGATGGCCAGCCGGTGCTGGAGGACGTGTCCTTTACCATTCACCAAGGGGAGACCTTTGCCATTCTGGGGGGCACCGGCTCCGGCAAGAGCACCCTGGTCCACCTGCTGGACCGGCTGTATGACCTGCCGGAGGGCAGCGGCACCATCACCATCGGCGGGGTGGACATCCGCCGCATGAAGCGGGAGTCCCTGCGCCGCCAGATCGGCCTGGTGCTCCAGGAGCCCTTCCTGTTCTCCCAAACCGTGGGGGAAAACATCTGCGCCGTGCGGCCGGACGCCGGGGACGAGGCCATGCGCCGGGCCGCCGCCGTGGCCTGCGTGGACGAGGCCATCTCCGCCTTCCCCCAGGGGTACGATACCGTGGTGGGCGAGCGGGGCGTCACCCTGTCCGGCGGCCAGAAGCAGCGGGTGGCCATCGCCCGGATGCTGATGCAGCAGGCCCCCATTATGGTGTTTGACGACTCCCTGTCTGCCGTGGACGCCGAAACCGACGCCAAAATCCGCGCCGCCCTCCGGGACACCCTGCACAGCGCCACGGTGCTGCTGATCTCCCACCGGGTCACCACCCTGATGCAGGCCGACCGCATCCTGGTGCTGGACGGCGGCCGGGTGTCCGCCCTGGGCACCCACCGGGAGCTGATCCAACAGCCCGGCATTTACCGGGATATCTATGACATCCAGATGCGCAGCGACGACCGCGCGCTGGTGGAGGAAGGAGGGAACGCCTGATGGCTGCCTTCGACGAAAAAGAATATACAAAATCCTTTGACTGGAGCATCTGGAGGCGGCTTGCGCCCTTTGTGCGGCCCTTCCGCCGGGACTTCGTGGGGATGCTGGTGTTCAACGGCCTGTGCGCCCTGGTGGACGTGGCCATTCCCCTGTTCCAGCGCTACGCCATCCGCAACTTCATCCAGGCGGATTCCCTCCGGGGCATCGTTCCCTTCTCCCTGGTGTATCTGCTGGTAATTCTTTTACAGGCTCTGTCCGTGGTGGCCTTTGCCCGCAACTCCATGACCATTGAGATGAACATGGGCCGGGATATGCGCCGGACCCTGTTTCACCATCTCCAGACCCTGTCCTTCTCCTTTTACAACGTGACCCCCGTGGGATATCTGCTGACCCGGGTCATGAGCGATACCAACCGCATTGCCGGCATGGTGGCCTGGAATCTGACGGATATCCTGTGGGCGCTGTTCTATGTGCTGGGGACCTTTGCCGCCATGCTGATCCTGAATTGGCGGCTGGCGCTGGTGGTCATCGTCATCGTGCCTGTGATGGCGGTGCTCACCGGGTATTTCCAGAACCGCATCCTCCGGTGGAACCGGAGGGTCCGGAAGCTGAACTCCCGCATCACCGGCTCCTTCAACGAGGGCATCACCGGGGCCAAGACCACCAAGACCCTGGGCACCGAGGAGCAGACCGTCCGCACCTTCCGGGCGCTGACCCAGGAGATGCACGACGCCGGCATCGGCGCGGCCCGGCTCAACGCCATCTATATCCCGCTGGTGCTGTTTGCCAGCACCATGGCCGTGGCCATTGTGCTGCTGCGGGGCGGGTATATGGTGTCCGGGGGACTGCTGGAGCTGGCCACTCTATCCACCTTCACCACCTATGCCGTGGGCATTTTCGAGCCCATCCAGATGACCGCCGCCAACATCGCGGAGTTTATCTCCCTCCAGGCGTCTATCGAGCGGGTCACGGACCTGATGGACAAGGTCCCCCAGATCCAGGACAGCCCGGAGGTGGTGGAAAAGTACGGCGACGCCTTCCATCCCAAGCGGGAGAACTGGGAGCCCATCCGGGGCGAGATCGAGTTCCGGGACGTGACCTTCCGCTATCCCGACGGCGGCGACAACGTGCTGGAGCACTTCTCCCTGCACATTCCCCAGGGGGCCACCGTGGCCATCGTGGGCGAGACCGGCGCAGGCAAGAGCACCCTGGTGAACCTGGCCTGCCGGTTCTTTGAGCCCACGGAGGGCCAGATCCTCATCGACGGGGTGGATTACCGGCAGCGCAGCCAGCTGTGGCTCCACAGCAACATCGGCTATGTGCTCCAGGACCCCCATCTGTTCTCCGGCACTGTCCGGGAGAACATCCGCTACGGCAAGCTGGACGCCTCCGATGCGGAAGTGGAGGCCGCCGCCCGGGCCGTGTCCGCCGACACCGTGGTGGAAAAGCTGGACAAGGGCTGGGACAGCGACGTAGGCGAGGGCGGGGGACGCCTATCCACCGGTCAGAAGCAGCTGATCTCCTTCGCCCGGGCCGTGCTGGCGGATCCCCGGATCTTCGTGCTGGACGAGGCCACCTCCTCCATCGACACCCAGACCGAGCAGCTGATCCAGCAGGCCATCGACCACCTGCTGCGGGACCGGACCTCCTTCCTCATCGCCCACCGGCTGTCCACCATCCGCAAGGCGGATATGATCCTGGTGGTCCGGGACGGGCGCATCGTGGAGCAGGGCACCCACCAGGAGCTGCTGCGCCGCCGTGGCTATTATCACGACCTGTACAGCAAGCAGTTCGCCGAGGAGTCTGCTGCCCGCATTCTGCAATAATTTTCCAATAACTGGAAGCCCCGGCAGCGGCGCTGCCGGGGCTTTTTCCTGCTCCGGGCCGGGCGCCTTTTCCGCATTGTCCCCCTATGACGGACACCCTCTCCATTGGCATTTTCGGCTGATTTCCCGCCTATAGTGTGCAAACTCCGTGAAAATTCTGACGAGCCATTTGCTGCGCTTGCCGATTTTTTCACATATTTGTACACTGTGCAAATACAGGCGTTTGCCGTGTCGGGCATTGTTAAAACCTTGACCGCTATTTTGCGATACAGCTTCCATTTTTTTCCAAAAACCATTGCCAAGCCCAGGGAATTTCGATACAATATTTCCCGTAATACAAAAAGAAGGAACCTGCAACATGTGATGTGGGACCAAAATTCGAGGAGGTCTTTCATGAAAGTACTCGTTATCAATGCCGGCAGTTCATCTCTGAAATATCAGCTGCTGGATCCGGAAACCGGCCATCTGCTGGCCAAAGGCCTGTGCGAGCGCATCGGCATTGACGGAAAATTCACCTATAAGCCCCAGGTGGAGGGCAAGGCCGTGATTTCTGCGGCCGACGTGCCCATGCCCACCCACTCCGAGGCCATCCAGGCGGTGCTGGCCGCTCTGGTGGACCCGGTCAACGGCGTCATCTCCTCCATGAAGGAGATCGACGCGGTGGGTCACCGGGTGGTCCACGGCGGCGAGAGCTTCGCCAGCTCCGTTCTCATCACCGACCAGGTGATGCAGGCGGTGGAGGACTGCACCCCCCTGGCTCCTCTGCATAACCCCGCCAACATCATCGGCATCGAGGCCTGCCGGGCGGTGCTGGGCCACGACGTGCCCCAGGTGGCGGTGTTCGACACGGCCTTCCACCAGACCATGCCCGAGCACGCCTATCTGTACTCCATCCCCTATGAGTATTACGAGAAGGACAAGATCCGCCGCTACGGCTTCCATGGCACCTCTCACCGCTATGTGTCCCTGCGGGCGGCGGAGCTTCTGGGCAAGGATCCGGCGGAGCTGAAGGTGGTGTCCTGCCACCTGGGCAACGGCTCCTCCCTGGCGGCAGTCAAGGGCGGCCGCTGCGTGGACACCTCCATGGGCCTGACGCCTCTGGCGGGCCTGCCTATGGGCACCCGGGCCGGTGATATGGACGTGGGCGTGGTGGAGTTCATCGCCAACAAGTACGACATGACCATTTCCGAGGCCGTGAACCTGCTGAACAAGGAATCCGGCATGCTGGGCCTGTCCGGCGTGTCCTCCGACTTCCGGGATCTGGAGCAGGCGGCGGAGAAGGAAAATCACCGGGCCACCGTGGCCCTGGAGATCTTCGAGTACCGGGTACGCAAGATGATCGCCGAGTATGCCGCCGCCATGGGCGGCGTGGACGTGGTGGTATTCACCGCCGGCGTGGGTGAAAACGCACCCGAGACCCGGGCCCACATCCTCCACGGTCTGGAGTTCATGGGCATCACCTGCGACCCGGAGAAGAACAACTGCCGGGGCAAGGAGCAGATCATCTCCCAGGACGGCGCGCCCGTCATCGTCATGGTGATCCCCACCAACGAGGAGCTGATGATCGCTCAGGACACCATGGAGCTGGTCCTGGATCAGGAGTAATCGCTTCAAATATTTCAAAAGGCCGCCCGGACGGGCGGCCTTTTGAGCAGCTTGTCAAAAATCCTTTTTGACAAGCTGAGCAAGCATTTTCAGAACTTTCATAAAAGTTCTGAAAATGCGGTGATTGAAAACGAAAGACACCCCTGATGGGTTTCTTTCGTAACGATCTTCCTTTCCGAAGGCGGAGGCAATCCTGCTTTTTTGACAGTCTGTCAAGAGGCCGCCCGCGGCAGGCGCGGGTTTCTTATCAGGAAAAACTATCCGTTTCGGCAGAAAATACTGTTCATCCTTATCGCTCTGCCGCTCGGTGACTCCAGCCAAAAACTTAACGCGAAAACTCCAATACTTTATTGATTCTTTATGCTTTTCTGCGATATTTTAGCGCGATATATGAAAAATCCGAGAAATCTGTAACACTTCACAAAATGTTCGTTAAAACTTCGGCGCTTTGGCAATTGTAAACTTTCTGTGACTGTTATAGAATTAACACAAGCCGGCCCGCCGATTGTGACGGACCGGGCCGATAACAACAAAGGAGAGTGAATCTGTGTTTAAGAAATTCACCAATGGCTGCGTTCGCGTGGTCAACCGGTGGCTGCCGGATCCGTTCCTATTTGCAGTCATCCTGTCCATCATCGTGTATGTGTTCGCGATGATCGCCACCAAGATGGGGCCGCTGAAGGTGCTCAATGCCTGGGGCTCCACCAGCGGCTTCTGGGGCCTGCTGGCCTTCTCCATGCAGATGGCTCTGGTGCTGGTGTTCGGCTCCGCCATGGCTTCCGCCAAGCCCTGCAAGAAGGCGCTGCGGTTCGTGGCCGGTATGTGCCACAACAACATGCAGGCCATCGTGGTCACCACCTTCATTTCCACCATCTGCTGCTGGCTGAACTGGGGCTTCGGCCTGATCGCCGGCGCTCTGCTGGCCCGCGAGGTTGCCAAGCGCGTTCCCACCGTGGATTATCCTCTGCTGATCGCCTCCGCCTATTCCGGCTTCGTCATCTGGCACGCCGGCCTGTCCGGCTCCATCCCCCTGCAGCTGGCCGAGGGCTACAAGCTGTTTGTCGGCACCGAGCAGGAAATGGTCCTGACCGCCTCCACCGCCGACACCATCTTCCACCCCATGAACATCATCATGTGCTGTGTGATTCTGCTGGTCATGCCCTTCGTGAACTATGCCATGCATCCCGACAGAGATCACGCCATCACCATCGACCCCACCCTGCTGCAGGATGAGGAGGACAAGACCTACGAGGTCAAGACGCCCGCCGACAAGATGGAGCACTCCCGCATCCTGTGGATCATCCTGGTAGTGGCCGGCTTCGCCTATATCATTTATTACTTCGCCACCCTGGAGGAGGGCAAGACCGTCGCCTCCGCTCTGAACCTGAACATCGTCAACTTCATCTTTCTGTTCCTGGGCATCCTGCTGCACGGCGACCTGCGCCGCTATGTGGACGCCATCGGCGAGGCCGCTGCCGGCGCCTCGGGCATCCTGCTGCAGTTCCCCTTCTATGCCGGCATCATGGGCATGATGACCGTCCGCAACGACGCGGGCGTCTGCCTGGCCGGTGTGATCTCCGACTTCTTTGTCAGCATTTCCACCAGCGTCACCTTCCCCATGTGGACCTTCCTGTCCGCCGGTATCGTGAACTTCTTCGTTCCCTCCGGCGGCGGTCAGTGGGCGGTTCAGGGCCCCATCGTTATGCCCGCCGCTCCCCAGCTGGGCGTGGAGCCCGGCCGCGCCGCCATGGCCATTGCCTGGGGCGACCAGTGGACCAACATGATCCAGCCCTTCTGGGCGCTGCCTGCGCTGGGCGTGGCGAAGCTGTCCGCCCGGGACATCATGGGCTATCTGGTGATCGTCCTGCTGTTCACCGGCCTGGTGGCCATCCTGGGCTTCCTGGCCTGGGGCCTGTTCTTTGCCTGATCCCCTGCCCTGTAAATCAAAAGAGGCGCTGCCGCGGCAGCGCCTCTTTTTTGCTATGGCTCTTATTGCTCCCGATACACGGCGGCATCGAAGTCCCGCACCAGCTCCTGGCGCTTGGTGTCCATGACCTTCACCAGGTTGAACTCCTCAAAGGCCAGCCGCATGGCGAATTCCTTGGCCTCCTGAATGTCGTTGGTCTCGAAAAAGGGGAAGAAGCTCATCCCCGGAACGTTTTCCTTTTTCAGCAAAACCTGAAAGCGCATGGTCTGCATCCTCCTGCATGTGTGGTGTATTCTTTAGTATACCCCCGGCGGCGGAAAAAAGCAACGGCGCGATTCGCCCAAAAACCTCCTGAAAAAACCGGCAGATTTGCCGGAGGGAAAAATGCAAAAAAGCTCTTTTCTCCCGGGCCTGTGTCGTGTATAATAATCAGGTTGAAGCAATCACCAGAAAGTAGGGAGCACATATGAAGATCGGGTTCGACAACAACAAATACCTGACCCTCCAGGCCCAGCACATCCGGGCCCGGCGGGAGCAATTCGGCGACAAGCTGTATATCGAGTTCGGCGGCAAGCTGTTCGACGATTACCACGCCTCCCGGGTGCTGCCGGGATTCCAGCCGGACAGCAAGATCCGCATGCTGGCCTCCATCCGGGACGACGTGGAGATCGTGGTGGTCATCTGCGCCGGAGATATCGAGAAGAAGAAGGTCCGGGGCGACCTGGGCATCGGCTACGATGAGGACGTGCTGCGGCTCATGGATGTTTTCCGGGGCCTGGGCTTTTATGTTGGCTCCGTGGTCATCACCCAGTACGCCGGTCAGCCGGCGGCGGACGCCTTCATCAAGCGTCTGACGGCCCTGGGCGTCCGGAGCTATCGCCACTACCCCATTGCCGGGTATCCCTCGGACGTGGCCCACATCGTGTCCGATGACGGCCTGGGCAAAAACGACTATATCGAGACCTCGCGTCCCATCGTGGTGGTAACGGCCCCCGGCCCCGGCAGCGGCAAGATGGCCACCTGTCTGAGCCAGCTGTACCATGAGAACAAGCGCGGCGTCCGGGCGGGCTACGCCAAGTATGAGACGTTCCCCATCTGGAACCTGCCGCTGAAGCACCCGGTGAACCTGGCCTATGAGGCGGCCACGGCGGACCTGAACGACGTGAACATGATCGACCCCTTCCACCTGGAGGCCTACGGCAAGACCACCGTGAACTACAACCGGGACGTGGAGATCTTCCCGGTGCTCAACGCCATGTTCCAGCGGATCCAGGGCGCGTCTCCCTACAAATCCCCCACGGACATGGGCGTGAATATGGCGGGCTTCGCCATTGTGGACGACCAGGTGTGTCAGGCGGCGTCCCGGATGGAGATCCTCCGCCGCTACTACGCCGGCATGGCCGACCGCACCCGGGGCCGCTGTGACGATGAGGTGGTGCGGAAGCTGGAGATCGTTATGCAGCAGGCCGGCGTTACGCCGGATATCTGCCCTGCCGTGGCGGCCTGCCTGCAAAAGGCAGAGGAGACCGGCGCTCCCGCCGGGGCCATGGTGCTGCCGGACGGCTCCGTGGTCACGGGCAAGACCTCCTCCCTGCTGGGGGCCAGCGCGGCCCTGCTGCTGAATGCTCTGAAGGCCATGGCCGGCATCGACCACAAGCTCAAGCTGATCCCCGCCTCGGTCATCGAGCCCATCAGCCGCCTGAAAACCGGCAACCTGGGCCACCGGAATCCCCGGCTCCACTCCGACGAGGTACTCATCGCCCTGGCCATCTCGGGCTTGACCAACCCTCTGGCCGCCATGGTCCAGGAGCAGCTCAGCAGCCTCCGGGGCTGCGACGCCCACTTCTCCGTCATCATCTCCGAGGAGGACGAGAAGCTCTACAAGCGTCTGGGCATCAACGTCACCTGCCAGCCCCGCTATGAGGTGAAGAAGCTGTACCACAAGTAAAAATCTGCCGGGACGGATATCCTCCGTCCCGGCAGTTGCCTGCGAAAGGAGAAGCAAATGCAAAGCATCGCGGAAATTCTGGCCCGGGAGCTGGAAAAGCCCCTGGCCCATGTGCAGAATGTCATCAACCTGCTGGATGAGGGCAACACCATCCCCTTCATCGCCCGCTACCGCAAGGAGCTCCACGGCAGCATGGACGACACGGCCCTGCGGACCCTGGAGGACCGGCTGAACTATCTGCGGAACCTGGCCCAGCGCCGGGAGGAGGTCAAAAACGCCATCGACGGCCAGGGGAAGCTCACCCAGGAGCTGTCCGCCGCCATTGACAACGCCGCCACCCTGGCGGAGGTGGAGGACCTGTACCGCCCCTATAAGCAGAAGCGCCGGACCCGGGCCACCGTGGCCCGGGAAAAGGGTCTGGAGCCGTTGGCCCAGCTGCTGCTGGCTCAGGGCCGGGACTGCCCGGATCCGGAGACCGCCGCCGCCGGCTTCCTGGACCCGGAAAAGGGTGTGGAGACTCTGGCCGATGCCCTCCAGGGGGCCAACGACATCGTGGCGGAGCTGCTGTCGGACGATGCCGCCATCCGCAAGACCCTGCGGGAGCTGCTGCGCCGCCAGGGCCGGCTGCGGAGTCTGGCCGCTACGGAGGAGGACACCGTCTACCGCCTGTATTATGACTTTGACCAGCCCATCGCCAAGCTGGCCGGGCACCAGATCCTGGCCATCAACCGGGGCGAAAAGGAGGGCGTCCTCACCGTCACCGTGCTGCTGGACCGGGAGCTGGGTCTGATGACTCTGCGCCGGGCGGTGGTGCGTCCCGGGTCCCGGGCCATGGAGTTTATCAAGGCCGCCTGCGAGGACGCCTATGACCGGCTGATCTACCCCTCCCTGGAGCGGGAGGCCCGGTCCGATCTTACCGCCGCCGCCTGCGAGGGGGCCATTGCCAACTTCGGCCTGAACCTGAAGCCCCTGCTGATGCAGCCTCCGGTAAAGGGCCATGTGACCATGGGCCTGGACCCCGGCTATGCCCACGGCTGCAAGGTGGCGGTCATCGACGGCACCGGCCGGGTGCTGGACACCGCCGTGGTGTATCCCACCTTCGGTCCCCGCCAGAGGCAGGGGGG
>OBCY01000260.1_pt1 | contig 10636 bp, 9 predicted proteins | sample 1496051 | NCBI WGS metagenome assembly OBCY01 (sample SAMN01760917, study PRJEB22395) | human gut metagenome | reverse complement strand
ATCGGAAAAATTGACGGCTATACGCCGAATATCCCGGAGGCTGAGCTTTTGTCCGGAATTGAAATTCAGACACAAAAAGATATGGAGAAGGCAGCAGAAATGATCGGCAGACAGTTTGGATGCAGTGTGCTGTTAAAGGGAGGTCATCAAAGACAGGATGCCAATGACCTTTTGTGGAAAAAAGACGGAGCGATGCGGTGGTTTTACGGAACGAGAATAGAGAACCCGAATACCCACGGAACAGGATGCACGCTTTCCAGTGCGATCGCAGCCAATCTGGCGAAAGAATTTGAACTGGAAGAGTCTGTAAAAAGAGCAAAGCAGTATCTTTCAGATGCATTGGAGTTCAAGCTGGATCTGGGAGCGGGAAGTGGACCGATGAACCATGCATTTGCATGGAACAAGAACGAATAAAAAATTATAATTGCATATTTATGCATCATCCAGTAGAATAAGAAAGGATACCCTGTTATGACAAGGCAAGTGCCGGAGCCAGGACAGGGTATTATCATGTGGAAAGTAATAGAAAAGAGGATGAAAGAAAAAATGGATGGTTCTATGTTTATCGGAACTTGGTGGTCACTTGTACCGCCGTTGCTTGCGATCGTGCTTGCGTTTCTCACAAAGGAAGTGTACAGCTCCCTGTTTGTAGGAGTTGCTGTGGGGGCACTGCTGTATACAGGATTTTCTCCCTGGGATTCTTTTGTGTCATTTTTTGAAATTATGAAAGACAGCATGAATCTGAATATTCTTATCTTTGACGTGCTTCTGGGGATGATCATTGTGTTGATGGCAAAATCAGGAGGTTCTGCTGCCTATGGAAACTGGGCGGGAAGCAAGATCAAGAGCAAAAAAAGCGCGCTTCTTGCAACAACGGGACTTGGGGTGCTGATTTTTGTAGATGATTATTTTAACTGTCTGACGGTCGGTTCCGTGATGCGTCCTGTGACAGACCGCTATAAAGTTTCCAGAGCGAAGCTGGCGTATATCATTGATTCCACGGCAGCTCCGGTCTGCATCATCGCGCCGATTTCAAGCTGGGCGGCTGCGGTCAATTCTTATGTGCCGGACGATGCGGGGATTACAGGATTTCAGCTGTTTTTAAGAACGATTCCCTACAATCTGTATGCGCTTCTGACACTGGCAATGGTATTGTTTGTGGTGATCACAGGATTTGATTTCGGACAGATGAAGCGTCATGAAAAGAATGCTGTAAACGGGGATCTCTTTACAAGCGGTGCGGAAGAATTTGAGACAGTTGAGATAGAAAATGCATCAGAAAAAGGAAAAGTGATGGATCTGATCCTGCCGGTAGCGGTTCTGATCCTGTCTGCGATCGGGGCTATGATCTACACCGGATATCTGGGCGGAGCAACCGATGTATTCACTGCCTTTTCCGGATGTGATGCAGAGACAAGTCTGATTTTTGCCACTTCTGTCACGATTTTATTTATGTTGATTTTATATCTGCCGAGGAAGGTTATCACATTTAAGGGATTTATGGACAGCTTCGTAGAAGGCTTTAAGCTGATGATCCCGGCGGTGGCGATCCTGATTTTTGCATGGTCCTTAAAAGGAATGGGAGATGCCCTTGGAATTGGAGTATTTGTAGAGAATCTGGTGGGAACAAATGCTTCGGCAAGTGTGATCCTTCCTGCGGTGATGTTTATGATCGCGATCTTTCTTGCATTTTCAACCGGAACCTCATGGGGAACCTTTGCAATCCTGGTGCCGATCGTAGTAGCCATGTTCCCGGGACAGAAAAATCTGGAAATGATGATCATTTCTGTGGCGGCAGTTCTGGCAGGAGCAGTATGCGGAGATCACATTTCTCCAATTTCGGATACAACGGTAATGTCTTCTGCGGGTGCACAGAGCAATCACATCAATCATGTATCCACTCAGATGCAGTATGCCATGGTCGTGGCGGCAGTTTGCATCGTAGGATATCTGATCGCAGGGATCGTGAAGATCTGGTGGGCTGCACTGGGCAGCAGCCTTTTGATCTTGTTTGCAGTACTGACGGTTTTGAAGAGACGAGAGCAGAAAAAGAATGCGGAGGAACAGCATGCGTAACGTAATTGATGTGCCGTATCTGGATCAAAGTGTGCGTTATCCGACCGGATGCGAGAGTGTGTCGGCTGTGATGCTGCTTAGGTATCTGGGATACGAAATGTCTGTGGATGAATTTATTGAGCAATATCTGGACAGGCAGGAGTTTGAATTTCGTGAGGGTGAGCTTTACGGTCCGGATCCCACAAAATATTTCTGTGGAAGTCCCTATGATGAGGAGTCATTTGGCTGCTATGCACCGGTGATTACTCAGGCACTGAAAAAAGCGATTGGTGAAATGTATGAGGTGCTGGATCTTACGGGAACAGAGATAAAAACTTTGCAAACAGAGTACATTGACAAAGGAATGCCGGTGATTCTCTGGGCGTGTATCAATATGAGAGAACCGATCACGGGCCCACAGTGGAAATTAAAAGACAGCGGGGAAGTATTCACCTGGATTTCCAATGAGCACTGTATGCTTTTGGTCGGATATGATGAAGAAGGATATTATTTCAATGATCCGTATGAGAACAATGGAGTGATCCACTATCCGAAAGAGATTGTAGAAGACAGATACAAAGCACAGCATATGCAGGCTGTGGCAGTAAAAAAGAAATAAAGAAGGACAGGAGTCTGTTGATCGATTCAAAATCAGCAGACTCCTGTTTTTCTTTTATAATAACTGGATTCCGTGTTCCAGTGCGCAGTTGTAAATGTCATCCGGCCAGAGGGAGGACTGTACCTCTCCGATATGTGCCTTGCGCAGATAATACATACAGATACGGGACTGTCCGATTCCGCCGCCGATCGTGTAAGGCAGTTCCCTGTTCAGCAGAGACTTCTGGAACGGAAGCTTTGCGCGATCCTCGCATCCGGAAAGCTTTAACTGCTTTGCAAGCGCTTCTTCATCCACGCGGATTCCCATAGAGGAAAGCTCCAGGGCAATGTCCAGTACAGGGTAGTAGACGATGATATCACCGTTTAATTCCCAGTCATCATAGTCCGGGGCGCGTCCGTCATGCTTTTCACCTGAGGCGAGAACTTTTCCAATCTGTGCCACAAAGATCGCTCCCTTTTCTTTGGCAAGCAGGTGCTCTCTTTCCTTGGCGTCACATCCTGGATACAGGTCTTCAAGCTCCTGGGATGTGATAAAAAAGATATCGTCCGGAAGCAGAGGCTCGATATAGTTATACCGTCTGGAAATATAATCTTCTGTTTCTTTGAGTGCACTGTAGACCTTGCGGACTGTATACTGCAGTGTCTCCATGTTTCGCTCTTCTTTGGAAATCACTTTTTCCCAGTCCCACTGATCTACGTAGATAGAGTGAATATTGTCCGTATCCTCATCTCTACGGATGGCACTCATATCGGTGTAAAGACCTTCACCGGAATGAAAACCGTAGTGCTTGAGTGCATAGCGTTTCCATTTTGCCAGAGAGTGCACGATTTCCGCGGGAGTGTCGTCCTGCTCCTTAATCCCGAACGAAACCGGGCGCTCCACACCATTTAAATTATCATTCAGACCGGATTCCGGTTTTACAAATAAAGGTGCAGATACACGGGTAAGATGCAGTGATTTTGCAAGGGAGCGTTCAAAATAATCCTTGATCTCTTTGATCGCCACCTCAGTCTCGCGGATTGTCAGGGGAGAAACATACCCCTGTGGGATGGTTAAGTGTTCCATATGCCAAACTCCTTTCGTAGGTAAGCTGTATAAGTTTTTGTTCTTATTTAAAAAGATAGGTCTATTTTACAGTCCGAAAAAATGGAAGTCAATGGGAGAATGCAGACAAAGCATCAAAAAATAGAAATCACAGAGAAAAAAGAAGAAAAATGCGAGGGTTTTTGTTGATTTCTTTTGAAAATAATGTGGATTTGTGCACAATTTCACCACGATCCGGATTGCGATTCTTTTGGATTTAAGGTATAATACAACTATAGTGTGTAGGAGATATCATATTTAGGAGAACGAACATGAGAAGATCAAAACGAATTGAGACACTGGATCAGCGCCCGGTAAATCTTGACGGATATATCAATGAATGGCCGGAAATGGGATTTGTGGCAATGACAAGTCCGTATGATCCAAAGCCGTCTGTGAAAGTAGCAAACGGCAGAATTGTGGAACTGGATGGGAAAAAGAGAGAGGACTTTGATTTTATCGATCAGTTTATCGCTGATTATGCGATGAACGTAGAGCGTGCAGAAGCGTCCATGGCAGTATCTTCACTGGAGATCGCGCGCATGATCGTGGATATTCATGTGTCCAGAAAAGAGATTCTGGAGCTTGTGACAGGAATCACGCCTGCAAAGATGACAGAGGTTATGAATCATCTGAATGTCGTAGAGCTGATGATGGGAATGCAGAAGATCCGTGCGAGAAGAACACCGGGAAATCAGGCGCACATCACAAATCTGAAAGATGATCCGGTACAGATTGCAGCGGACGCGGCAGAGGGAGCTCTTCGTGGATTTGCGGAGGAAGAGACGACTATGGGAGTTGCCAGATATGCACCGCTGAGTGCCATGGCGCTTCTGATTGGTTCTCAGGTGGGGCGTCCGGGTGTGCTGACACAGTGCTCCGCAGAGGAAGCAACAGAGCTGGAGCTGGGAATCCGCGGACTGACGACTTATGCAGAGACACTCTCTGTATATGGAACGGAAAAGGTGTTTATCGATGGGGATGATACACCATATTCCAAAGCATTTTTGAATTCGGCGTATGCTTCCAGAGGACTGAAGGTCCGCTTTACATCAGGATCCGGTTCCGAGGTGCTGATGGGAAGCAGTGAAAAGAAATCTATGCTGTATCTGGAGTGCCGCTGTCTGTATGCGACAAAGGGAGCTGGAAGTCAGGGAATCCAGAATGGATCTGTAAGTTGTATCGGAGTGACAGGTTCCGTACCGTCCGGTATCCGGGAAGTCATCGCGGAAAACCTTGTGGCAGCGCTGCTTGGGCTGGAGTGTGCATCTTCCAATGACCAGAGCTTTTCCAACTCCGATATGCGCCGTACTGCAAGAACGATGCTGCAGTTCTTGCCGGGAACAGACTTTATCTTCTCCGGCTATGCGGCAGAACCGAACTATGACAATATGTTTGCGGGATCGAACTTTGATGCCGAAGACTTTGATGATTACAATGTATTACAGAGAGATATGCAGGTAGACGGAGGACTTCGCCCGGTAACGGAAGAAGAAGTCATTCATGTCAGAAACAAGGCTGCAAGAGCGGTGCAGGCAGTGTTTACACAGCTGGGACTTTCACCGGTGACAGATGCGCAGGTGGAGGCAGTTACCTACGCACATGGAAGCAAAGATACACTGGATCGGGATGTGACCGCGGATCTGATGGCGGCTGAGGATGTATTAAAACGCGGCATCACGGGAATCGATGTCGTAAAAGCGCTGGCAGAGACGGGATTTGTGGATGTGGCAGAGAGTGTGTTGAGTATGTTAAAGCAGCGTGTGGTCGGAGATTACATGCAGACAGCAGCAATTTTGGACAAAGACTTCCATGTATTGTCCGGCATCAATACACCGAATGACTATATGGGACCTGGAACCGGATACCGGGTACAGGGAGAGCGCTGGGAAGAGATCAAGAAGATCCCGCACATCATCAACCCACAGGATATATAGGAGGCAGGAGCATGCAGATTAGTGAAGAGTTAATTAAACAGATAACCAATGCCGTTCTTTCGGAGATGGGGCAGGAGACTGGATCACATACATCTTCCGAGGTGCCTTCTATGGCAGGGCGGGACAGGATCAATGAAGCAAAGACATCCTACAGAGATTATCCGCGGGCGAAGCAGGGGACAGATCCAAAGGAAGTTGTGATCGGAGTAGGAGCTGCATTCCAGAAAGAGATTAAAAGAACCATCTGCGGTATTTTGCTGGAAGATGTTCTGAAAAATGTGAAAGCGGGAATTGAAGAGGAAGGAATGATCCCGAGAGTGGTCAAAATACTGGATACATCCGATGTCTGTTTTATGGCATTGGAAGCGGCAAAGCTTTCTGGTTCCGGAATCGGGATCGGCATCCAGTCGAAAGGGACAACCGTGATCCATCAGAGAGACCTTTATCCGCTTTCCAATCTGGAATTGTTTCCGCAGGCGCCTCTGATGAATCTGGAGACTTACCGTCAGATCGGACAGAATGCTGCCAAATATGTAAAGGGTGAGCAGGTAGTGCCGATTCCATGTACAAATGATCCGATGTCCAGACCAAAATATCAGGTGAAGGCAGCGTTGATGCACATTGCGGAGACAGAGCAGCTGGATCCGGAAGTTGGAATTGTTGAATGGGAGGAAAGATAAATGCAGTACCCGTTAGGTGAACACGAAAGAGAACAGATCGCATCCAAGACAGGAAAAAAACTGGATGAGATCACGCTGGATGCAGTGATGAGAAACCAGATTGCCCCGGATGACATTAAGATTTCAAAAGAAATGCTTCATGCACAGGGACAGGTGGCAAAAGAAAACGGCAATGATCCGATGGAAAAGAATTTTGAACGTGCTGCAGAACTGGTAGATGTTCCGGATGATGTGATTTTAAAGATGTACGATAAGCTTCGTCCGAATCGTTCCACAAAGCTGGAACTGGTTTTAATGGCACAGGAGCTGTTGGAAAAATACAATGCAAAAAACTGTGCGCGCCTTGTAATGGAAGCGGCAGAGGTTTATGAGAAAAGAGGGATCCTGCTTTGACATATATTGCCGGAGTTGATATTGGAAATTCTACAACAGAAGTCTGTATCGGAGAAGTCGGGGGAGCACAGGTCCATTTCTTAAGCAGTGCTTCCTGTAAGACGACAGGAACGAAGGGGACCATTGCCAATGTTCATGGGATACGGGCAGCATTGAAAGAAGCTATGGGAAAGATTGGGATGGAGACGGAAGCGCTTTCCCTGATCCGCCTGAATGAAGCCGCGCCTGTTATCGGAGATACAGCAATGGAGACGCTTACAGAGACGATCATTACAGATTCTTCCATGATCGGACATAACCCGTCTACCCCTGCAGGTGCAGGGCAGGCAGTCGGAAAAACGCTGGATTTTGAGCGAATCCGGGAAGGCGTGCCGGGAACGCCGTATATTGTATTTGCAAAAGCAGCCGCATCCTATGAGGAGATCGCAGAAGTTATCAACAGAGAGAGGAAGCGGCTGACGATCACAGGTGTGATCCTGCAGGCAGATGAGGCGGTTCTTGTGGAGAATCGTCTGGAAGAAAAAGTGCCGATCATTGATGAGGTGGCGGGAATTCAAAAGCTTCCGGATGATGTTCTGGCAGCGATCGAAGTGGCGCTTCCGGGACAGACAATCCGTATGCTTTCCAACCCGTACGGGATTGCAACGCTGCTCGGACTGGATGCAGAGCAGACGCGGATGATCACGCCGATTGCGAAAAGTCTGATCGGAAAGCGAAGTGCGGTCGTTTTAAAAACACCGGGCGGCAATATCCGGGAGAATCTTCTTCCCGCAGGAAAAATCTGTCTCCATGCAGATCAGGACGCAGTTGTTGATCTGGATGAAGGTGCCGAGAAGATTATGCAGGTAGTTTCGGATGCCGGTACGATCTACGATATGGAAGGAGAGCATGACACCAATGTGGGCAATATGTTCTCAAGGATCAAACAGGGAATGGAAAATCTGGATGAGACTGCGAAGAGAGAGATTCATATTACTGATATTCTGGCAGTGGATACGATGGCACCGGTTCGGATTTCCGGTGCCCTGGCAGGAGAGACCTGTCTTGAGAAAGCGGTCGGAATCGCGGCGATGGTAAAGACGAGGCATCTTCCGATGCAGAAGATTGCAGAACAATTACGGATAGAACTGGGTGTAAATGTGATGGTGGCAGGCGTGGAAGCGGTTATGGCCAGTCTCGGAGCCCTGACGACTCCCGGAACAAGCCTTCCGCTTGCAATTCTGGATATGGGCGGCGGTTCTACGGATGCAGCGGTGATTTCCGAGGATGGAAAGGTATCTATGACGCATCAGGCAGGTGCGGGAGAGCTTGTGTCCATGCTGATCGAGACAGAGCTTGGTCTGGGAGACCGGCACATGGCAGAGCAGATTAAAAAGTACCCGCTTGCCAAAGTGGAAAGTCTGTTCCATATGCGGATGGAAAACGGACAGATGACATTTGTGGAGCAGTCCATTGATCCGAGGTTTTACGGAAGAGTGGTCCTTCTTACGGAGGATGGAATGATTCGGCTGGAACAGGATATCCCGATGGAGAAGATTGTGCAGGTGCGAAGAGAGGCAAAACGTAAAGTGTTTGTGACCAATGCATTTCGTGCATTGAAGAAAGTGGCACCAGGGCAGGATCTGAAACATATTTCGAATGTTGTTTTAGTCGGCGGGTCTGCGGAGGATTTTGAGATTCCGGAAATGCTGATGGAAGAACTTTCAGAATTTCGGATCGTGTGCGGACGTGGAAATATCCGGGGAGAGGAAGGTCCGCGAAATGCAGTTGCAACAGGGCTGGTACTTTCGTATATAGGAGAACAGCGATGATAGTGAAGAAACCTTCAATTTTTATATATACACATCTGGCCGATGAAGCAATTTTGCGGGAAGTCTGTGCAGGAGTGGAAGAAGAGGGTGTGTTTTATGAGATTACAGAGTTTCCGGATGAATGTATGGAAAAGCTTTCCTATAAAGCGGCACGGGATTCCATGCTGGGATCCGGAATCGGGATTTTTGGAACGGCCGTCTGTCTGAAAATGCGGGGGCTTGAGAAAGGGCGCAATATCGAGGCATATCTGTCTCCGACAAAAGAGCAGTGCAGAAAAGTGGGAGCAAACAGTGCCCGTGCGATTAAAAAACAGCCCTTTAAATAGCGAAAATGTTCCGGGAAAGGAAATGTGCAAATGAAAGTATATACCAAAAAAGGTGATGGCGGAAATACCTCTCTTGCAAATGGGATGAGTGTTTCGAAAGCAGACGATCGGATCGAGCTGATCGGGACGATCGATGAACTGAATAGTTATATCGGACATGCAAAAGTGCTTTCAGAGGATCATCTGAAGACGAATCTGGCAGAGATTCAGAGAACATTGATGAAGATCATGGCAGCAGTGGCAGATCCGAGAAATCTGGATTACCGCATGAGCGCAGAAGAGACTGTGCATCTGGAAGATCAGATCGATGAGTTGGAAGCTGCGTTTCCGAGAGCCAGGGACTTTGTTTTGTACGGAGGATGTGAGCTTTCCGCAAGACTGGATATTGCGCGGGCTGTGACAAGAAGGGCAGAGCGGAGATTCCGCAAAGTGGCACAGAATTACGGAGCAGATGCAAAAGCCATGCAGTATGTGAACAGACTTGCAGATTATCTGTATGTAGAAGCAAGATTTGCAGATCATCAGGCAGGAAATACAGAGGAAGGAAAGCTGCGGGAGACAGTGATCCAGAATGTGATGAAGAATTTTTAAGACAAAGATCGTATATCAGAAAAAGCACTGGTATACGGCCTTTTTGTTTTTACATAAAACAATAAAACTGTAAAATAAATAAAGAAAGATAAAAAGACAGATAATTATAAAATAAAATATATAAAAACTAAAAATACCATTGACAATATTAAAAAAGAGTGCTAATATAAAGTCAACAAATAAAACAGATGAAACAAACACTCATTTGAAGCGAGGAAAGATAACCGGTGAAAATGAAGAAATTATCGTAATGACGAGAAAGTTACGAGAGAAGTAAAATTCATTTGAGGGGCAGGGTTATCGAGGGAGCGAGAAAATGAGAATCACTTAAGAAAGGAAGGTACAGACCGCCAGGACAGTAAATCTTAAAAACAGGACTTATTAATAAGTGAAGAGAGGTAGAAAAGGTGATTGAGCCAACAATGTAAAGATGGATGTGAATCAAAATAAAAGATTTGCATCCATCTTTCTGTTGTATCTTTCTGAAAAAGTTGGTAAAATATAGGTTGCTATTGACAGATTCAGATAATAAGGGAGAGGTACAATGGATATGATAAATGAAATAGGAAGATGGCTGCAGGAAAAGGAAGTTTTGCCGACCGCATTAGAGCGGCTTGGAATGGCAGACAAGCTGGCAGAGATTGTGCTTATTTCGCTTGGAATTACGGTATTACTGGGAATTCTGAGCTGTTTCTTTGGATTGAAGCTGGCAAGATTCTGGTCATTTCTGACAGTTTTTGTGATTGGAACAGGAGCAGCAGCGGCTGTGGCGATGCAGATTACGTCAGATGAAACACTGAGCGGGATCATTGGTCTTGCGGCAGGGATTATTCTGGCAATCGTGTTTGCAATTTTGAAGCGGGCAGGAATGTTTGTGACTGCCTTTGTACTTGGAGCAGCACTAAGTATATACTGGCTCCGGCCGGCGAATCTGATCTGGCTTGCTATGGTCTGTTCGGGATTTCTTGTAAAAACAAATTGTTCTATCGTTTGTTCTGCTTTTTCATTTTTCAAACGAATTTCAAAGCGGTTCTTAATGTTTGTTTTTATGCCTTTGCTTTTTTGTTCCTTTTCTTTTTCATACAGGCAAAAGTAAATAGAACTATTCTTTGAACCGATATAAAAGGTTTTTACAAGAAAT
>OBCY01000255.1_pt1 | contig 10770 bp, 8 predicted proteins | sample 1496051 | NCBI WGS metagenome assembly OBCY01 (sample SAMN01760917, study PRJEB22395) | human gut metagenome | reverse complement strand
GTCAGCAGCGGGAATCGCGCTCTTGTAAATCACTTCTTCACCTACGAAACAATATCCTCCGTTCATGGTTATATAACCGTCTATTAATTCGCGGTCCTGCAAGGCGGAAAGGTTGTTGATGATAACTGCGGGGCGTCCCGTAGCGATAAAAATCCGAATGCCTTTGGCTTTGGCAGCGGCGATGGCTTCGATGGTGGTTTGGGGAATAGCATGGGTGTTAAAACTCACTAAAGTGCCGTCGATGTCAAAAAACAGGGCTTTAATCATATAATTTCTATTTTACTTGGATGCAAAAGTACTCAAAAGTGAGGATATTTTGTACTTTTGCCTCCTAAAGAAATCGTAAATAGTCATTATACATTAATAAAATAATAAAAGCTGTTTTAGAACGCAGTTAAATCGCAAATGAAGAAGCATTCCTTAAAAGATTGGCTGATCGCTGTACGCCCCTGGTCGTTTCCGGCATCAGCAATGCCGGTGATTGTCACGCTGGCATATTTGTATTGGGCATACGGGGTAATAGAATGGGCGAACGGACTGTTAGCGTTGGCCGGTATTGTTATTTTTCACGCTTCGGGAAATGCGTGGAGTGATTATTTCGACTTCGAACGGGGAGTGGACAGGGTGGATACATTTGGCGTGAAGACCCTGACAAGCGGACAATTCATGCCATTGGAGATACGCAACCTGGCCATAGGCCTGATGGTGCCAGCGGCGATGGTCGGTCTTTGGCTGGTAGTCCGTACGGGGCTTCCCTTGTTGTGGATAGGTGTTTGTGGAGCTTTGTGTTCGTTGCTCTATCCGTGGCTGAAATACCGGGCTTTCGGAGATTTCGTTATTTTTGTAGCTTATGCCATACTTCCTACTTTGGGTATATCCTATATTACTATGGGGAAATTCCTGCCTGATGTATGGCTGATAATCGTTCCGGTGGGATTGATTACAGTAGCCATCCTGCATGCTAATAATACGCGTGATATAGGTACGGATGTAAGGGCCCGGATTAGTACTCTTGCTATGAGGCTTGGGGTGAAGACAGATATTTATCTATATATGTTCGAGGTGCTTTTCCCGTTTCTGTGGATCGCGGCTTGTGTTGCGTTGGGATATTTTCCGTGGTGGTCTTTATTGACGATAGTAGGAATTCTGCCTGCAATAGCCAATGCACGGACTATGTTGCGGTTGCCGAAAGAAGGGACTGGTGTCATATCCAATTTGGATGAGAAGACGGCGAAACTGCAACTTTTGTTCAGTTTATTGTTTACTGTTACATTCCTGATATAGATGAAACGAATTATTATTCCTTTATTGATAGCTGCTTTCTTATGGTTCTTTATGTTTTCTCCCTGGACAAGCGGAATATTCAACTTCTGGACGGCCATGAGTTTTTCGGCTATTGTGCTGATGAATATGGCTTTTGCGCTTCGTCCACAGTGGTGGATAGAAGATGTGAAGTTCGACTGGAAGAATATTGCCGGAGGGGTGGGATTGGCTGTTGTTTTGTGGGGAGTATTCTGGTTGGGAGATAAGGCTTCCGCCTGGCTTTTCGACTTTGCCCGTCCGCAGGTGGAACTGATTTACGGAATGAAAACCGGTGAAAATCCTTGGTTACTCTCCATATTACTACTCATATTGATAGGTCCTGCCGAAGAAATCTTCTGGCGGGGATATGTGCAGAATGCACTTTCGAAGCGCTGGAGCCCGAATGCTGGTTTTATAGTGACAACATTAGTTTATGCATTGGTACATATCTGGTCGTTCAACTTTATGCTGGTGATGGCGGCGTTGGTGGTTGGTGCTATCTGGGGATTGGCTTACAGATTGTATCCGCAGAAATTGGGAGCATTGATTGTGTCGCATGCAGTGTGGGATGTGGCGGTATTTGTTGTGTTTCCGATTTAATATGACTCTTTTTCGGTAATTTTTCATCCGCAGATGACGCAGATTACACGGATTTATAAATTGAAGTAAAAGAAACCTGCGTTATCCGCGCTATCTGCGGATGAAGAATGAAATCTTGATTTACAGGAATATAGAATATAAAACAAACAGCAATGAAATACAATTTTGATGAAATCATTGAACGTCGTGGCACTAACTCGGTGAAGTGGGACGGTGTAAAGAATATCTGGGGGCGTGATGATTTGCTCCCTATGTGGGTGGCCGATATGGATTTCCGTACTCCGCCTTTCGTGATGGATGCTTTAAGAAACCGCCTGGAACATGAGGTGTTGGGATATACTTTTGCTTGTGAAGAGTGGTATACTTCTATTTGTGCATGGCTTCACGACCGTCATCAGTGGGATATATCCCGAGAGATGCTGACATTCGTTCCGGGAATCGTTCGCGGGCAGGCTTTTGCCCTGCAATGCTTCACTAATCCGGGGGATAAGGTAATGGTGATGACTCCTGTTTACCATCCTTTCTTCTTGGTGACCGAACGTATGGGGCGTGAAGTGGTATATTCGCCATTAGAATTGCAGGATGGACAATATCATATCAATTTTGAGCGTTTCCGTAAAGATTTGCAGGGGTGTAAAGTTCTGATTCTCTGTAATCCTCATAATCCGGGCGGACGTGTATGGACAGCAGAAGAGTTGAAAGAAATAGCGGCTATCTGTTACAATAACGGCACATTTGTGATTTCTGACGAGATTCATGCCGATCTGACTTTGCCTCCTTATAAACACTATCCGTTTGCTACGGTTTCCGAAGCAGCAGCATCGAACTCACTTGTCTTCATGGCTCCCAGTAAAGCATTTAATATGCCCGGACTGGGTAGTTCGTATGCGATTACTGTTGATAAGGATATTCGTGAACGTTTTCAGACCTTTATGGAGGCGGGTGAGTTTTCTGAAGGACATTTGCTTGCCTATATCGGTGCGGCAGCCGCTTACATGCATGGTGCAGAATGGTTGGAGCAAATGCTTGATTATATAAAAGAGAATATAGATTTTACAGAAGAATATCTGAAAGCACATATTCCGGGCATTGGTATGATACGTCCGCAAGCTTCTTATCTTGTTTTTCTGGATTGTCGGGATTTGGGACTGACACAGAAAGAATTAACCCGACTTTTTGCAGAGAAAGCACATCTGGCTCTGAATGACGGAACTATGTTTGGTCAACCGGGAGAGGGCTTTATGCGATTGAATATCGGTTGTCCCCGTTCAGTGCTGAAGCAGGCTTTGCAGCAATTGCGTGAGGCTGTTGTGCAGTAATATCAAAAAGAAGAATCTATTATTGTTGGCCGTACAGGTCTATACTACATGAAGAAACTCTTATATCTTTTTATTGTAAGTGGCGTTCTGCTGTGTGCTTGCAGGCATACCGATAGTACTGCTTTGCTCCGCCAGGCGGATGCGGTGGTTTATGATAATGCGGATAGTGCAATGAAACTCCTGTCGTTAATCAAGAATCCGGAGCGGTTGCCGTTTGAGGAAAAAATGTTGTATGGTTGGCTGCGTGCATTTGCACATAATGTACGGGGAGTTTCCATGGCGGAAGACTCTTTGATTTTGCCGGCATTTCATTATTTTGTCGCTGGTCCGGACACGGTAAAGATGCTGAATTCATTCGTGCTGAAATCCAAATATTTATATTGGCAGAAAAGGCATGAAGAGGCTATGGCTGTACTGGATAGCGGTATTGCGGCGGCTACGGCATGCAGAGATACTTATCTGATGGTTAATATGCTTTCTGAGAAAGCAAACAGGTATGTGTACGTTGAGAAGGATTATAAAAAGGCAATAGAAGCACATCTCAGAGCGATTGCCATTCGTGAAGATGAAGGTCTGTGCTATTCTTTGGGTATTGCCATGGGATTACAGGGAAATGATTCGGCTTCTTACTATATGGACCGGAGCATTGAACTGGTGGAGAAAAAGAAAGATACGGTGCGCTTGGTACATTATCTGCGAAACTACGCGCAGTTATTGTCCTATATAAACAATGATTATAAAAGGTCGGCAGAAGTGTCGAAACGCCTGCGGAATTTAGCGTCTGATGAAGGACAGGTTGCCATGACTGACTTGGTGCTGACGGAATGTTTCCTGAAAATGGGAGAGTTGGATTCCGCCCAATACTATCTCGATCAGGGCAGAACGCTATTTGGCCATCAGGAGAAGTTCTTAACTACAGAAAATATGATGACTTATTATCAGGGACTGATAGATTATACACGTCATCGTACATTTGATTTCTTGAAGGTGATGCGTTATAATGATTCTGTCCACAATGCCCTTTATGCCTTGCAAAGTACCATTCGGCGGAAGGATGAAAGTAAGGAATCACTTTCGAATGCCAATTTGCAGTTGACGGTAGAGCGGCAGGAAGCGCAACTGACGCTGTTAGCTTGTTTGCTGTTACTGGTTGTTACGGGTGGTGGCGCCTTTTTCTATATCCGGACCCGTCGTCATCGTCTGATTGAAGCAGAAGAGCGAATCGAAACACTGAACCGCTTGCTGGCAGATGCCACGAAGGGAGACAGTGAACCGGAGACTGCCGGAAATGTCAATAAGGAAGTGGAAGACGGACAGTTTTTCCGAAAAATACTTTTGCAACAGTTGGGTATTATTCGTTTGGTCGCTACGCAGCCTACATCACAAAATCAAGAACTACTTCGCCGCATATCCGGCATTACGAACCGGGAGTTGCCCGTAGAAAGTCTTTTGGTATGGGAGGATTTGTATCCCGTGATCGATCGTATATACGATGGCTTTTATACTCGAATGAACAGACGTTTTGGTTCTGTACTAATAGATAAAGAACAGCAGCTCTGTTGTCTGCTTTGTGCAGAGTTTTCTACAAAAGAAATTAGTGTAGTGACGCAGCAAAGTATTCCGACTATTTATCAGCGGAAGACGAATATCCGGAAGAAGCTGGGAATGGGGGAGAAGGAGGACATAGTGGAATTCATATTAGAAAGATAATCCGATTATTCGGATTCTCCGATTTTTTTATCTTCTTCTTTATCTTCGCTCTGTTTGTCAAAAAAACGTTTAGCGCTCAATGGGGTAATTACGCTTCGTCCAGTCTTTGCTTCCAATTCTTGGCGAGCAACAAAAGCTACATTTCCTCCTTCTGCTGCACATTGTTGGTTTTCCTCAAATGATTGCGGATCTTTTGCTTTCGTTATACTCGTTGTTGATAACTCTGCCAGCATATTTAGAACTAATTCTTCATTAGTCATATTATCACGCAGATTCTCTTTCTTTAGCCCCTTGAAATTTTTGTATTCTTTTGCTGATTTACCGGTCCACGCCTGATAAATTATATCTGTTAGTGTTGCATATTGTATTCCTTCCTTTACATTATGTTCTTTCCATTGATCTGTCAAATCTTTACGAATTTCAATACTCTTTAAAAGCTGATTTATCCAATTATCAGAATAGCCTAACCACTTATAGTCAAGTAAAGCCTGATTTATTGAACGTTCAGGATCTTGTATCTGGTTTACTCTTTCTGCGGCGACCTGTGCCATCCATTGTTTAAAAGGTTCAGCTTTAGGTGAAGGAATTGATTGTATGATACGAAATATGAGCAAAGTTGACTTTTTGTTTACCACCCGCAGTCTGAATAGAAAGGGGGGTGACAATTTGTCCCCACCCTTTGGCAAGCATTTCGTCTCTTTTCTTCATTTTTTTGATATAATCGGTAGGATTAACAGTATCTGTTAATGAACTAATAACGTCTATAATACAAAAATACCATTCTTCAGTTTCATCATCCCATATAGAACGGACTTTCTTATCTTCAAATAACTTTATAGCGTTGGTTTTCGTCATTGCTTATTTATTTATGGAAACAGAATTCTATAACAGTTTACAAAGTTACTCTTTTTCAATAGAGGTCACAAGGAAAACATTCTTTATTATTACATATAGATATCATATAGACCTTAAAAAGATTAATATAGAGAAGTGAAAGTGTAATATACTTGTAATTAGGTGTATAAATGTGGAAAATATAGAACTTTTATATCCCGATATAGAGTGTTTGAGACATGTTTCACCCCTAACTTTGCATCAGGTAAAAACGAAAAGTGAAACATTTAAATCAATCGAACGATGAAAGCAAATTCAATGAAGACTATCGGGAAAAGACTAACATTCTTAATCCTTATCATGTGTGTGGCAGTTTCTATTTCTGCTCAAAGTTATCAACTCTCCGGTTGCGTACAGGACGAAAACAATCAGCCGGTGGAAGTAGCAAACATTCTGTTGAAACAGGCTAAAGACAGTACTTATCTTACGGGTATGCTGACGGATGCACAAGGGTGTTTTACCTTTACTCAACCTAAAGGGGAATATCTGTTACATATTACTCTGATAGGTTGTGAAGATATCTATTTGCCCGTCTCCCTACAGGGAAATAAGAATATAGGTATGCTCACCCTGAAATCCTCTTCTACCTTTTTGAATGAAGTAACCGTTACGGCAGCCCGTCCGGTAATCAAGCGCCTGGTGGACAGAGTTGTTTTTGATACACATAATGCCATTGCTACTGCCGGGGGAAATGCACTCGACCTTTTGCGTGAAGTGCCCGGTTTGCGCGTTGGGCAGAACAGTATTGATATCATAGGTAAAGGAGGTGTGAAGATATATATCAATGATCGTGAAACGAAACTTTCAGGTGACGAGTTGATTGACTATCTCCGTTCTTATGACGCCTTTCAGATACAGAAAGTGGAAGTAATCACTACTCCGCCCTCCAAATATGATGCGGCTGGTAATGCAGGTATTATCAATATACGCCTGAAGTCACGCCCTAAAGATTATCTGGGAGGTACGGTATCTGCTTCTTATAATGCAGGCGAAAAGGAAAATTACGGTTATGGTGGTGTAAACCTGAACATCAGTAAAGGTCGTGTATCTTCCTTTATCAATGCAGGCACTACGCAAGGCAACTATGAGAACCGTGAGGCGAATCGTCGCTATTTTGCCCTGAATACTTGGGATGGACGTACGGATTATAAGAAATACATGCAGAGTTATTATGGCCAGGCAGGTGTGGACTTTGCTCTGGAACGCAACTGGACGTTAGGTTTGCAAGCCGTTTACAATCACAACAACCCTAAAGATTCCAAAGCAGTTTCTATTACGGAAGTTTATGATGTGGCTACTGCCCGTCTGGACTCTCTCTTATTCTCTGACAGTGAAGAAGGAACTAAAGCCGACCGCATCAATTTGAATTTCCATACCGATAAGTCCTGGGGTGATAAGGGTAAAAAGATGACCTGGGATGTGGATTATCTGTATGATAAGAGGGATGACCACATGGGATTCCTGTCTGACACTCAGACCCCTGATGGTGTAACCATACCCGGAACCAATTTCGATTACAGTTATTTGCAAAACCGCAAAGTAGATGTATTCTCTTCTGCACTCGACTTTACACTTCCGTTTGAGAAGTATAAGGTGACCGCAGGTGCCAAGGTTTCTTTCACGAATACCCGTAACCGTATCAATTATGATACTTCGGACCCGACACTGGTGCAGGACGACTACTTCCACTATAAAGAACAAATCTATGCTCTTTACGCTGACTATAACCGCGCGTTTGGCAAGCAGTTCTCTATGCAGCTGGGTTTGCGTATGGAACACACCCGTACTACCGGTATCTCCGAGTCGGAGAATACGACGGACAAGCACGATTATACCCGTCTGTTCCCTACACTCTATTTCCTATATTCACCTGATGAGCAGAATGCGTTGAACCTTAGTTTGTCCAATCGCATTTCCCGCCCTTCACAGAATATGGTGAACCCTTTCCCGTTCTATCAGAACAAGTACACCTATGCCCGCGGAAAGGAAGACCTGAAGCCGAGTTATACGTACAATGCCGAATTGGGATATACATTCAAGAACAATCTCAATATCTCTGCCTTTTATTCTTATTCGGACGATGTATTCTTTCAGGTTGTAGGTCTGGATCCGGAAACTAATGTCAGTTCTTTCCTGTGGGATAACTTTATGGAGACACACTCTTTCGGGCTGAATAACTCCTATACATTCCGTACAAAATGGATGCAAGCTTATGCTCAGCACGGTGTAAACTATAGCCGTACGACTTCCAGTGCCGCTTCCACATCAGCCGAAGAGAAAGGATGGGCTTATAATGCCAGTTTGCGCAATACGTTCTTCCTTAATCCGAAGAAGACATTTATCGGAACGCTTTCAGGTTGGTTTACTTCACGCCAGTATAGTGGAGTATATCTGATAAAACCTACTTATGGCGTCAGTGCGGGTTTGCTCTATCGCATGCTGGATAATAAGCTCAGTCTTAGCCTGAACGTCAACAATATTCTGATCAGCCATTCGAAGCTTGAAACTGTTTCCAATGGAGTCCGGATGACGACGGACAATCAGTTTGCCTTTACCGGTTTCCGCATCGGTGTTTCCTACACGTTTGGTGGAGATATCCGCAGCAAGGGACAGCGTAATAGTAACTCAGATATTCAGAACAGATTATAAACATTGCTTTCATCGTTTTTACCTAGCTGAAAGCACTCCCGTGGCGGGAGACGGACGGCTTGTCAGAGTGAAACAGAGGTTTCACCGGACAGGCCGTTCACTTTATTTCCATAAAGTATATGAATCATTCCTCCTTTTCTACCAGTTTTTACCCCTTACTTTCTTCATGATTGCTCACTTTTGCATACCAACAAACAAATCTATAAGAGGAAGTATATGAAAAACAAAATGAAAAACCGAGTAATAGAGATGAAGGACTTATGCCTTTTATGGCTCTTCTTGTTCTTATTAGGTGGAATACCGGCAGGAGCGACTACTATTTCTGATGATGGATCAGCATCCGGTACGGAAGAATTAATCGCTTTCCCCGGCGCTGAAGGTTTTGGCCGGAATACTACCGGTGGTCGCGGTGGTAAAGTTTATCACGTCACTACATTGGAAGATGGAATGCAGGCAGGAACCTTACGTCATGCACTTGCACAAACAGGTGCACGTACGGTGGTTTTTGATGTAGCCGGGACTATCTTCCTGAACAGACCTTTAAGAATCACTAACGGAGATTTGACTATTGCCGGACAAACGGCGCCGGGGCAAGGTATCTGTATTGCCAGACGTCCGGTAACTATTAACGCCAACAATGTCATTGTTCGTTATGTACGGTTTCGTGTCGGCAATGAAGGCGGTGGAGAACCCGACGGACTTGGAAGTACCGATTGCAGGAATGTTATTGTAGACCATTGTTCTATCAGTTGGTCGGTAGACGAGTGTTGTTCGGTGTACGGTGGTGAAAACCTGACTGTCCAGTGGTGCCTTGTTTCCGAAAGCCTTCGGACGGCCGGTCATGCCAAAGGTAAACACGGATATGGAGCCATCTGGGGAGGAGCGAAAGCGTCTTTTCATCATAATCTGCTGGCACACCATGAAAGTCGTTTTCCCCGACTTGGTCCCCGTCCTTTCACTCAGGAACGTGAGCATGTGGATATGCGGAACAACGTTTTTTATAATTGGGCGGGAAATGGCTGCTATGGTGGAGAGGGAATGCATGTGAACATCGTGAACAATTATTATAAACCGGGTCCGGCTACTCCCAAAAACAGTCCTGTACGCTATCGTATTGCCGCTCTTGGAGTGCGTACTACGAAATATTGTACCAAGGCGGATGGTAAACCTAATGTTTGGAAACCTATGGAACATGTATGGGGGAAATTCTATGTGGACGGTAACGTAATCGAAGGTAATAAGGAAGTCACCAAGGATAACTGGACAAAGGGTATTTACGAACAAATAAACAACTCATCCTGCGATAATACTTTCACCAAACAAGTGAAGAAAGAGATGCGTCTGGTCAAACCTCTGGATGCAGGCATTGTCACTACACATACCGCCGAACAGGCGTATGATCTTGTATTGGCCCATGCAGGCTGTTCCAAACAACGTGATATTATAGATATACGTATTATAGAAGAAACCCAAAACGGTACGGCTACTTACATTGGCAGCGTGACGAAAGGTGCTGAAAATGCTCCCGGATTGATCGACTTACCGGCAGATGTGAAACCGGAGGGAACCACCAGTGCCTGGCCGGAATTAACGAATGGCGGTGTTACAGCCGATGAGCTAAGAGATACTGATGGCGATGGTATTCCAGATACATGGGAAACAACTCATGGACTGAATCCGAAGGATGCTTCCGATGGCATTACTACCACATTGAGTAAGGAAGGTTATACCAATTTGGAAGTCTATATGAACAGTCTCGTACCGTAGGAACCAAGAAACAATTATCAAACATAAAAGTATGAAGAAGATTATTTTTACTGCACTACTTGTCGGAATCTTATCCGGAGGATGTGCACAGGAGAAGGAAGCAGTCTCTCCATTTCAGGCTGTAGTGGCTCAAGATGGCAGCGGCGACTATGCAACTATTCAGTCTGCCGTAGATGCGGCGCCGGAGAATCGGCAGGAACCATGGCTCATTTTCGTAAAGAACGGTTCGTACCGTGAACAGGTAATTATCCCTGAGACCAAGACTTACATTCATCTCATTGGGCAGGATAAAGATAAGACAATCATCCATCACCGTCTCAATGTAGGCGGAAAACCCGAAGAAGGTACTGCGCCTGAGAAGACTGCTTTCTGGGAACATTCTGTTCATAATCCTTCCTCTGAAGTTTACAAATTAGAAGGCAGCGTTGTTTATGTGAAGGGAGCCCATTTTTATACAGAGAATATTTCTTATCTTAATGATATGGGGGTAGCGGTTGTTCCTGAATTTGATACGCCAGCTCATTCTCTA
>OBCY01000254.1_pt1 | contig 10803 bp, 5 predicted proteins | sample 1496051 | NCBI WGS metagenome assembly OBCY01 (sample SAMN01760917, study PRJEB22395) | human gut metagenome | reverse complement strand
CCGATCTCCTTTTTTGTGACCAATTCTTTGATAATGCAATGATAGATAAAATATATGAAAATTACATAAATAAAAGTTTTTTTAAATAAAAAATATACAATATATTTATTACGATTATCGTGATAAAAAAACATATTGTGCAAAATAAATAAAAGTGCTAAGATAAAGAAAGAGTAATTTTATTATTTGCTGAAAAGGAGAAGGTTATGAAAAAGAAAAAGATACTTAGTTTTTTGTTGGCTGGTGTAATGATTGGTCAGACAGTTCCGATTGGAACGATGATTGTTTCGGCGGAAGAGAAGTCAATGGTAGGAGAAGAGCAGTTATCGGATAAAAAGACTGCGGCACCTGAAAAAGATAAAGCGGTACCGAACAGCAGTCAGTACAAGTACCAAAAAGATGAGTTGGCTGCATTTTGCCACTTTGGACCGAACACATTTACAGGGAAAGAATGGGGAGACAATTATGGAGATACAGATCCAAATCAACTTTTTACATTGAAGGAAAATTTTGATGCAGAGACTTTGGTGAAGACAATCAAAGAGGCTGGATTCAAAAAATTGATTATTACGGCAAAACACCATGATGGTTTCTGTTTGTGGAACAGTGAATATACAACATACGATGTAGCTTCAACGGATTACGCAAAGAAGAACTATGATAATATGGGTGGAGATATCCTTGCTGAGATTTCAGCGGCATGTACGAAGGAAGATATTGATATGGGACTTTACCTGTCGCCGTGGGATATCCATGAGCCGTCTTACGGAAATAATTCGCCGGGAGACTATAATGAATTTTACAATAATCAACTCAAAGAAATTTTAGGCAATAATAAATATGGTAATGGCGGAAAATTTGTAGAAATTTGGATGGATGGCGCCAAAGGCGGTGGAGCAGATCCGCAGGATTATACAATCGATAAATGGTATGAGACTATTACAAAGTATGAAGGCGAGGAATGTTTGATATTTGGAGCAGGACCATATGCATCTGTGCGTTGGATCGGTAATGAAAATGGGGAAGCGGCAGATGAGACATGGTCAAAATCAATATTAACAGAGGATAACAAGATCAAAAATGACCCAAGCCAAAGAGAGGATGATTTTAAGGGGGATCCGACAGATCATTTTTCTAATGGTTATGCAGAAGGAAATAAGTGGACAGTACCGGAGGTGGATGCCCGCATTACTTCGGGATGGTTCTGGGGAAATGGAAAGAGTACTCCAAAGAGTATGGAGCAATTAGCGAACATGTATTTCAGTTCTGTAGGACGTAATGCACCATTGCTTTTGAATATCCCACCGAACAATAAGGGAACGGTGGATGATGCAATTCTTAATCGGGTGAAAGAATTCGGAAATGCAGTAAAAGAGACATTTACAAACAACATTGCGGCAGGAAAGAATGTAAGTTGTACCGCGAGCGAGGTCAGAGGAAATGATATCGCATACTCTCCGAACAATGTATTGGACGGTAATCAGGATACATATTGGACAACAGATGATAAGACAGAAGCAACAGAGGCAACATTGGAAGTGAACCTTGGTGAGACAAAACAGTTTGATGTTGTGTCAATTGAGGAAGCAATTAAATTTGGACAGAGGATCAGCGAGTTCAAAGTAGAATATAAGAATGGTTCTGATGAATGGAAAGTATTTGGAAGCGGAAAAACAGTTGGCGCAAAGAGACTTTGCAGAAGGAGCCCTGTGAAAGCGGACAAACTCCGTATTACAGTGAAGACATCGGAAAAAGCAGAACATAAAGCGCCGATTATCAGTGAAGTAGGAGTATATCGCGCGGCAGCAGATTTTGCCCTCGGAAATGGTATTCCGGAAGGACTTGAGATTATTGAAGATACCAGCAAAGACTTTACATTTAGCGGAAGCTGGGGAAATGATACAGGAGAAGCGTATACAGGAGGAACAGGACGCTGGGCAAATCCGGGAAATGGAACAGAAGCGACTGTTAAATTCAAAGGTACAAAGGTATGGCTTCTTGGAACGGTAGACCCGAATCATGGAACCGCGGATGTTTATATTGACGATAAGCTTGTTGAGACAATTGACACACACGGAAGTTCCAGAAAGCTGCAGCAAAGAATTTTTGAGTCAGATACATTGACAGATGGAGAACATACATTAAAAATTGTTCCGAAAAATAAAGCGACAGGGGTAGATGCGGCGCTTGTTTTGGACAATGAAGAAAAAGGTGTGTTTGACTTTGAGGTTTCTTCATTTGAAGTAAATGAAGAGTCAAAGGCTGAATTTACGGTAAAACGTCTCGGAGGTTCTAAAGGTGAAGCCAGCATAAATTACGCAGTGAATCCGGGAAGTGCAATTCAGGATCATTTTGATGCAGATGCAAAGGGGACACTTACATTTGCAGAAGGTGAGACCGAGAAAAAATTTGAAGTTCAGATTAAAACAGTGGATGTTGACAACTTATCATTTACAGTGGAATTAAACACACCTACAAATGGGACAATTACCGGCTTCAACACACCTGCAAGAGTAGTCATTCGTGATGGAAAACCGGTTGACGATGGAAGCTACAATGAGAATAACAGATTCCAATTCCCATCTAAGAAAGATGAAAAAACAACTTTGGAAGCAGAGTTGATGGAGATTGTCAATAATGCAGAAGGTGATAATGGTTGGCCGGCACAGATAATGAACGAGAATAATGCAAGCAATGGCAAACTCATAGATAATGTACAGGCAAATGATCAGGTAAAACTATACTATAATGCACCAAAAGCGGGTACATATACTGTTACATTACGTTACATGAGTGGTGATGCAAAAAATAGTATTGAGTGGTCAGAAGCAGATGGAAAAATTAAGGCTGGCAATGTAACTGCAGGAGCAACAGATGCAGCGCAAGGAGCGTACCATGAGCAGATATTTGAGATGGAAGTGGAGGAACCAGGAGAAGGTCTCCTTACAATTGTGGGAGGAGCAAATAAAGCTCCACGTCTTGATAAGTTTGATATCGTAGCAAAAGATGTGCAGACAGTAGAATACAAAGTGACAAAGACAGCAGGAGAAAACGGTAAGATTGATGGTCCTGACAAAGTGGAAGCGGGAACAGATGCAACATTCACTATCACACCTAATGAAGGATATACAGTAAAAGATGTAAAAGTAAACGGAACATCTGTCGGTGCAGTCACAACATACACTGTGAAAAATGTAAGTGCAGATGTTGCGATTGAGGCGACGTTTGCAGCGGAAGACTTCAAGTATACAGAAGAGAACCCATTTGAGTTCCCGAGCAAGAAAGACGAAATAAAAACTTTAGAAGCAGAGTATGCGACAGAATTGATTAACAGCAATGATACAGATTCGGATCCGAATTGGCCTTTGGAGATTAAAGCAGAAGACTGGGCAAGCAATGGGAAATATGTAAACTGTCTGGCATTTAAAGACTATATCAAATATGCGTACACAGCAACGCCAGGTACATATGAAGTGACAATGACTTACAGAAGTGGATCTGATGTGAATAAACTTGCATGGTCAGAAAAAGACGGAAAAGTGACAGAAGGACAGATTGCAGTAGAAAATACAAGTGTAAATAATAATCCACAGGTTAAGACAAAAACATTTAATATGGAAGTTAAAACAGATGGTGCAGGAATGCTGACATTTACAGCTCCTGATACAGGAAAGGGTCCTCAGATCGACAAGTTTGAAATTAAGAAGATCAGTGAGACAGAACCGGAAAAGGTAGATAAATCTGAACTGAATAAAGTGATTAAAGAGGCAGAGGAAAAGGATTTGAACGCCTATGAAGACGGAGCGGAAAAAGATGCATTTAAAGCGGCATTAGACGAGGCAAAAAAAGTTGCGGGAAATGAAAAGGTGACGCAGCAGGAAGTAGATAATGCAAAAACAACGCTTCAAACTGCGATGGATGCACTTGTAGAAAAGGCGCCTGTAACACCGGAAGCAGTAGATAAATCAGCACTGAAGGCGTATTATGACAAATGCACAGCATCTTACAAAGAAGCGGCTTACACAGCAGAAAGCTGGAAAATTTATGCGGAAGCTATGAAAGAAGCAAAAGTTGTTTTGGAAAATGAAGATGCGACACAAGAACAGGTAGATACTGCAAAAGCAGAATTGGAAAAAGCAGTTCAGGGATTGGAGAAAAAAGTAGCGGATAATAAGAAACCGAATTCTGAAAATGGAACAACTAATACAGGTAAGGCACCTGTGACGGGAGATCCTGCAACAGCGATGTTATGGCTTGCAACAGCGGCGTCGTCAGTTGTGGTTTTAGGCGGTAAAAAGAAAAAAGAATAGTTTTAAACGGGGAAGGCAGATGCTTGTTTTGAGCATCTGTCTTCTTTTGGCGCGCCTTGCGGCAGGAAAATCTTAATGAAGTCTATAAGCGAAAAGAAACAGAGGCAAATGCAGATTCAGAGGATATTGTGAAAAATAGATAAAAATATAGGGTGAAGAACTTGCTCGAGCAAGTAGAAAATGTACGAAATGTTGAAAAAAAATAACAATATAAAAAAAGATTGTATGTTTTGATTGTGTGGTGTTAAAATGATTAGTGATTTGAAACAAAGCAAGAGGAAAGGAAGGAAGTTATGAAAAAAAGAAAAATACTTAGTCTTTTGTTGGCTGGAGCTATGATGGGACAAGCTTTTTTTGTAGGAGTACTTACAGCATCTGCTGAAGAGGGAAACCTTATAGGAAAAAAACAATTGTCTGATAACAGGACAACTGCTCCAGAAAAGGATAAAGTGATTCCGAATGAAAATCAGTATGAGTATCAAAAGCAGGAATTAGCAGCATTTTGTCATTTTGGTCCAAATACATTCAATGAGATTGAATGGGGAGAAAATTATGGAGACCGAACACCGGATGATATTTTTAAACTGGAAGAAGACTTTGACGCAGACACATTTGTAAAGACAATCAAAGAAGCAGGTTTTGAAAAGTTGATTGTCACTGCAAAACATCATGACGGTTTTTGTATTTGGAATAGTAAATGGACTACATATGACGTGCAGTCGACGAGTTATGCGGAAAAGAATTATGACAACTTAGGTGGGGATGTTCTTGCGGAAATTTCAGCAGCATGTACAAAATATGATGTAGATATGGGGCTCTATCTCTCTCCTTGGGATATTCATGATAAGAGTTATGGATATTATGATAAAGATGGAAATCAATGGACTGTTCCGGAAAGTGATGCGCGTATTACTTCCGGCTGGTTTTGGGGAACAACGAAGAATACACCAAAAAGTGTAGAAGATTTGGCGGGAATGTATTTTAATTCTGTGGGACATAATTCTCCGCTGCTCTTGAATATCCCCCCGAATAATCATGGTAAAGTGGATGATGCAATTTTGCAGAGAGTGACAGAGTTTGGGCAAAATGTAAAGGATACTTTTAAATCCAATTTGGCAGCTCATGGAATAGCGCAGGCTACAGAAGTGAGGGGCAATGATGTGGCGTATTCTCCGGAAAATGTATTGGATGGAAAAGATGAGACGTACTGGACGGTGAATGATGGAACTAAATCAGGACAGCTTGTGGTAGACTTGGGGGAAACAAAGACATTCGATGTTGTGTCAATTGAAGAAGCCATTCAATTTGGACAAAGAATCAAAGAGTTTAAAGTAGAATATAGCAATGATGGCGGAGAGTGGAAAGTCTTTGATCAGGGAACGACAATTGGTGCGAAGAGATTGTGTAGAGAAGGCGCTGTTAAAGCGGATAAACTTCGCATTACTGTGGCAACAAGCAAGGATGTGCCGATTCTTTCGGAAGTGGGAGTTTATAAAGCAACAGCTGATTTTGAATCACCATCGGCGGCACCGGAAGGAATGCAGGTAATCGATGAGAGAGATGAAGCGTTTAAGTTTAGCAATGGCTGGACCCAAGAGAATGGCTCACAGTATTTGAATGGTACTAATGCGTGGGCGAAACCAGGTTCTTCATTTGAAGTAGATTTTACAGGTTCAAAAATTTATCTTGTGGGGACGTTAGATTCTGGGCATGGAAAAGCGACAGTTACAGTAGATGGAAGAAAGACTGAGATTGATACGAATGCATCAAAACGGTCTGTTGGTCAGATTATTTTTGCTTCAGATGATTTAAAGGACGGAGAACATACACTGAAACTGGAAGTTACTAATAATGATAATAAAGCGATTGGAATCGAGGGAGCTTATGTCATTAACAATGATGGTCTTGGAATGATAGGGATTGAAAAGTCTGAATATACTATGAAAGAAGATTCTGAGATGAAGATAAAGTTGGTTCGTGTTGGTGGAAGTGAAGGTGAGGCAACTGTGACTGTATCTCCGAATCCAGGAACTGCAATTCAGGATGATTTTGATACAGAGGGAACGACGACAGTGACATTTGCTGCTGGAGAGACGGAAAAAGAAGTTGTTGTAATTACAAGACGTAATACGAAGGATACTGGCGATCAGTATTTTACAGAAGAATTAAGTTCAAAAAATGAGAATTTAATTCTTGGATTTAATTCTAAAGCAAAGGTTACAATTTTGGATCAGGAGAGACAGCCGGCAGATACGACAACGGAAAAACTTTCCAAAGATATGTATCAGTCAGTGACAGCTACATCTGAAGAAAAGACAGATGCACATCAGCAAGGTATTGAAAATGCATTTGATGAAAATTTGAATACTTTTTGGCATGCACAGTGGGGAGAAGCAGGAAAATTAAAAAACCATCCAAATGGAATCAGTGTAGAGATGACATTAAAAGAAGCGAAAGAGATTGCGAAGCTGACATATATCCCTAAAGCCGGAAATACAGGTACGATTGGAGATTATATTATTGAGGCTGCGACGGGAAGCAACGAGGATGGAAGCACAACATGGAAAGAAGTTGGAAGTGGAACATTTAAACTTCAAGGGGATGAAACGACTGCACAGGAAGCAGTATTTAAAGAGATTGTAAAAACGAATAAAATTCGCTTTACAGCAAAAACAATGGCAGGAGGAGATCATCCAACAGCTAGAGAAATTGCGCTTTATGAGAAAGCAGAACCTGTGATGATTACAGTTACGACAAAGGCTGGAGAGCATGGAACAATTAAACCGGTAACTGGAGAGTTGGAAGTTGACGGAACAATGAAAGTACAGTCTGGAAAGCTAAAAACATTTGCGATAAAACCGGATACAGGATATTCTGTTTTGGATGTGAAAGTTAATGGAGAATCGGTAGGAGCGGTGAACCGATATACGGTAGAATCTACGACAGATGTGACAATTGAAGCTACGTTTAAAGGGTGCGAACATGAAAAGACAGAAGTGCAAGGGGCAAAAGAAGCGACTTGTACAGAACCTGGAGCTACAGGAAAAGAAGTATGTCTAGAATGTGGCATAACAGTAAAAGAAAGTGAAGTGATTCCAGCATTAGGACATAAATTTGGAGACTGGGAAACTGTCAAAGAGGCAACAGAGACAGAGGAAGGTTTAGCGAAGAGAGTGTGTGGTGCGTGCGGTTATGAAGAAGAAAAGATCCTTGAAAAATTGTCTGATGGAGTTGATAAATCTAAACTTGAAAAATATTATGATGAGTGTATCGGATATTATAAAGAAGCAAATTATACAACAGACAGTTGGAGAGTATATGAAACAGCTTTAAAAGAAGCGAAAAATATTTTAGACAGGGAAGACGCGACACAGGAAGATGTAGATGCTGCAATTGATAAATTGTCAGATGCGGCAGATAAATTGGTGAAAAAGTCTATAGATAGTAAAGAGCCATCTTTTGAAGAAAATGACAAACAGAATGGAAAAACTCCTGTTACAGGGGATTCGACAAGTATAATGTTATGGCTTGCAACAGCGGCGTCATCAGCAGCGATTCTGAAAAGAAAGAAAAAATAAAATCGTTTTCACATAAAAGGGAGGCAAATGCCTCCCTTTTGTAGTATGATAAGAAAAATGAGTATAATCAAGGGAGGTGGTTGGAATGAACAGACTGACAGAGCTGATTCGAGAGGATATGAAGCCAGCGCTCGGCGTGACAGAGCCGGGAGCGATTGCGTTTGCGGCGGCAAAGGCGAGAAGCTACACAAATGGTGCGGTGCTGTCTGTTATTGTGAGACTGAACAGTGGAATGTATAAGAATGCATTTACTTGTGGAATCCCAAATAGCCGTGAGGTGGGAAGTGAATTTGCAGCGGCACTCGGAGTGATTGCAGGAAACTGGGAGCTTGGACTGGAAGCTCTTTCGGATGTCCGGCGGGAAGATATAGAAAGCGCGGAGCGGCTTGTGGAACAGGGAAAAGTACAGGTTGTACTCCAAAACATTTCAAGCAGAATTTTTATAGAGGTGGTCGTGAAGACGGATGAGGATGAGGCTGTCGTGACGATTGAGGATACGCATACGAATATTACAAGTGTCGTGGTAAACGGAGAAGAAAAATTCATTCACTCTGAAAAGAAAAGGAAAGGTGGAAAACCGGGAGAAAAACAACTCATTCACACGTATACGCTTCGGCAGCTGTGCGAATATATAGACAACGAGAACGTGTCAGAGCTGGAATTCATGTGGGAGGCGTATCGTATGAATCTAGAGCTGTTTGAGGCTGGGCTCTCCAGTGAGAGAACGACCTTTGTGAAACATTTGCTGAAGAAGAATGGCGGAGTCGTATTCTCAGAAGAGGAACAGAAGACGGCATCACTCCTGTGCAGCGGGGCGATTGAGGCGAGAGTTTTGGGGCTTGATAAACCGGCGATGAGTATCACCGGTTCGGGGGCTCATGGGATTATTGCAACGCTTCCGCTGTATGCGGCTTATAAGGTTAATGGATATTCAAAAGAACAGCTTCTGCGGGCGACAGCGCTAAGTTATCTGATTTGCATGTATATCAAGGAATACTCAGGAAAGTTATCTGCGTTTTGCGGATGTGCGATTGCAGCGGGAACAGGAATGGCTTGTGGGCTTGTATATTTGCGTGGTGGAACGGTTAAGATGATGGAAGAGACAATCAATAACATGGCAGGAAGCATTACCGGGATGATCTGCGACGGTGGAAATCAAGGGTGTACGATGAAAGGGATTGTGGCGGTGGATGCGGCGTATCAGTCAGCTGAGCTTGCAATGGATGAGGTTTGTGTTGCGCATGTACATGGCGTTGTCGGGAGGACACCGGAGGAGACTATGCGAAATATGGGTGAGATTGCATCACCGGGAATGATTGGAACAGAGAAGACGATTTTAGATATTTTACAGAGAAAGGTAGACAGGTAATCAATATGTATCAGGCAGATAAAAAACGTTATGAAGGAATGAAATATAACCGATGTGGGAAAAGTGGACTGAAATTGCCGGAGGTTTCACTTGGATTGTGGCATAATTTCGGGGATACCGGAAATTTTGAGAATATGAAACGGATGTGTTTTACGGCATTTGATCATGGAATCACCCATTTTGATGTGGCGAACAATTACGGGCCGGAGCCGGGAAGCGCAGAGGTACATCTTGGACGTATTTTGAAAGAAGAGATGGTATCGTACCGAGATGAACTGATCATCAGCACGAAGGCAGGATATCTGATGTGGGATGGTCCTTATGGGGACTGGGGAAGCAGAAAATATGTGCTGGCGAGTCTGGATCAGAGCTTGAAAAGAATGAGCCTTGAGTATGTGGACATTTTTTATCATCACCGCATGGACCCGGAGACACCGCTTGAGGAGACAATGGGAGCACTTGACACGGCAGTCAAAAGTGGAAAGGCATTGTATGCCGGGATTTCGAATTATGATGGGGAGACGATGAAAAAAGCGTGTGCAATTTTAAAAGAATTGAAGTGTCCATTTGTCATCAATCAAAACCGATATTCGATTTTTGACCGTACGATTGAGAAAAACGGACTGAAGGCAGCCGCAAGAGAAGAAGGAAAAGGAATTATCGCGTTTAGTCCTCTTGCTCAGGGAATGCTGACGGACCGTTATTTGAAAGGGATTCCGTCGGATAGCAGAATCTGCACAGATGGAAGATTTTTGCAGGAGCAGACGGTGGAGACAAATCTGCAAAAGATCCACAAATTGAATGAGATTGCAAAAGAGAGAGGAGAAAGTCTGGCGCAGATGGCATTGAAATGGGTGCGGAAAGATGATGATGTGACAAGTGTTTTGATCGGAGCATCAAAACCGGAACAAATTTTGGAAAACCTGAAGGTGATTGAAAGTGCTGCGTTTACGGAGGAAGAGTTAAAAAGAATTGATGAGATTGCTTTGAGGGAGAATTGAGCTTGCTCCTTTTAGTGGAAGAATCTTTTGGAAAGAACACATTTCATAGTGACGAAAACGGCATTATAGGATATAATGGGGAAGATTTGAAAACAAAAGAGAGAGAGGACATGAGATGGAGAATCGTAAAATCATACAGGTGGAAGAAAAAGTTCCGGCAAAGCTTCTGATTCCGCTTAGTATTCAACACATGTTTGCCATGTTCGGGGCATCTGTGTTAGTGCCATTTGTATTTGGAATCAATCCGGCAATTGTATTGTTTATGAATGGTGTAGGAACATTGTTGTTTATTTTAGTCACGAAAGGAAAGGCGCCGGCATATCTTGGTTCGAGTTTTGCATTTTTGGCACCGGCAGGGATTGTTATTTCTAAATTCGGTTATGAATATGCGCTGGGTGGATTTGTTGCAGTCGGTTTCTGCGGATGTATTCTGGCGGCAGTCATCTATAAATTCGGTTCGGATTGGATTGACGTTGTGCTGCCACCGGCGGCGATGGGACCGGTATCAGATTATGCAGAAAGTAGGAATGAGTAAGAAAGAAGTC
>OBCY01000238.1_pt1 | contig 11343 bp, 16 predicted proteins | sample 1496051 | NCBI WGS metagenome assembly OBCY01 (sample SAMN01760917, study PRJEB22395) | human gut metagenome | reverse complement strand
AGTGGGGTTGATGATAAAGATGTGCTTCATTGCAGCACCCTCCCGGTGAGTTTATGTAGAATCTTTCGCCGCAGCTTCTTTTTTCTCTTTCCATTCGGCAAATGCCCGCTTGCCCCTATCGCTTTCATAATACTTCTGAATCACCGGCAGCAGACTCCTTGCCAGAGACTCATATACAAACTCTGGAATCTCAGCGGAGTTAACATCATTCACATCATAGCAGTTCTTTTTCTTCATTCTGTTCCTCCATTCACGGCGCACAGGTGCGTTTTTATGGCGCGGGTGAGTAAAGATATGCCCCTCAGCGTTTGCGTCTCTTGTGGAGCATAAAATATCCGATTTTCGACCTTTATCCTGACAGATTTTCGCCCGCCTCCTTCGGGCGGATCAGCTTTGCATTTGACGGGTAATTGAGTGTAATCAGCGCTGGCTTTCCAAGGCCCTGTTTCTTGCGGCAGATCAATCCGCTATATTCCAATTCTCGGAATATTCGTGTGACACACTGCCGACTTCGATGCAGTTTCTTCTGTGCCTGTTCTACGGTGAAGTAGAGACGGATTGTGCCGTCTGCCTCTATGAATCCGTTAACCTTTGAAATGCTGGCTCTGTCCAGCATAAGCGCATACAGCACCTTTTCATCGTTGGATAGATCCGCAAGGCTGTCCTCCATAAGAAACCGTGGGAATGGTATGTACGATGCTGAAAGGCTCTCTGTAGTAAATCGTAAAAAAATCTGTGTCATTGTGACCTCCTATCCCATCCTATCCATCAAAAAACGGTATTGATTGGATTGATGGATGACTCTATTGAGCGTTAGTTTATTTCTTATTGATTTGGGTATGAATTTCATCCTCTGTGAATGTTCGGAAATCCGCCGTCCGGAAATCCAATAACGGTGCGCTCCGGAGCGTCTGGTTATCCACCATCTGAAAATCCGGTGACGGGAAATCCATACACGGATAATCCCGTTGTGGTCATAGTTCCGCCCTTTGCGACTGCTTGAGTAGTTCCCAAATTTCACACTGTTTCGCTTTCAACTCGACGATATCATCCTGATAGAAATGCCCTGTCTGATTGATCCGGCGGCAGATGTGGTTGATGTTTGCGGCAGATCGACTGACGGCGGCAGCCAGTTTCTTTTGCTCGGTGTAATCCACTTTGATGATATAGCCGTCGATCGCCATCTTGCGCAGATAGGCTCCCATGTTATGGGTGCCGATCTGCGACATCTTGTGTTGTATGAGTTTCTTTTCCTGTTCGGTGACGCAGAACTCAATGCGTATTGGTCTTGTTCGGTCTGCCATAAAAGCACTCCCTTCAATTTACAACGGACATATAATCGCGCCAATGTTGCACAGCATTTTGAAAAATTCTCTTACACTTTACAACGGACACTTTTTCAGCGTTTGTCCACCGGTACGCGAAAATTTCAATAAAAAATGCGCTCTCAGTTTTTCTGGAAACGAGAGCGCATTGGAGATACGTGTATAAGATTTTTAGAGAATAGCAAGCACATCCGGTGTCCGTACACACCGGAAAAATGAGCGTTTCAGCCTTGCAGCCGATACGCTCATTTCCTCTTTTGGGAAAGTCCCAAACCCTTGATTTCTGAATTGGAAATTCTTTCTGAACTTTGCGGGAAAACTATTGATTTTATTCGCTAATCGGATTATAATATAAAGTAATTTATTTTAACTATGATCAGGCGAACAAGCCGAGAGGACAGACCGGGAGGGCTGCAACCATGAAGTATCTTTCTGTCCCGCAGACCGCCGAGAGGTGGGGTATCTCATCACGGCGCATACAGATATTATGCAACGAGGAACGCATACCGGGTGCGGTGAAAATCGGCAACAGATAACCTGAACGATCTCGATACCAATGGTCCGGTGCGCCATATTTCTCAGGATGTATTTCGCGGTCAATCAAATAAGTTATTACATCGTCGGTACGGATTGTGTACCGGCGTGTTTTTTTGCCAGTGTCCTTACAGGGGACTAATCCGTTTTGCAGAAGATGAAGGGCTGTTGCTTTGCTGATGTGAGCTATCCGATAGAACTGTTCTTTGGAGATCGTTTCAGGATAGGCTCTGCGGATAGCATCATATTTTTTCTCTGTTTCAGTCATGCTGATAACCACCTTTTTAGGTATTCGGTACAAGGTAGGTGTTATCTGCATTTATAGGGGTTTGTTCTCCCCTTGTTCTCCCCAAAATCCCTTTCAAAACTCGTTTTCTCCCCTGAATCGAGCAAAAGAGGGGATTCATTCGAACTCCTTTTATATCAAGGTTTTTGGGCGTTTGACACCCGAAAAGCCTTGATATTGCTCACTTTTTCGAAGTCCTTCATTGTCCGCTAAGTTCCTCTATTTCCTCTAAAGTTCCAAAGCCTGACTATGACTCGAAATTTTAGGGCAGCTTGGTCGTTTCGTCCGCCGGAAATCCTTGATATAAAAGGGTTTTCAAAATTGAAAATCGAATATTTTTCAGTGTTCTCTCCTGCTTTTCTCTCCAAAAATTTTTTGAGTATAAAGCAGACAGAAACATACGGAGATGTACCCAAGTGGTTGAAGGGTCCGCACTCGAAATGCGGTAGGTCGGGAGTTCCCCGGCGCAAGAGTTCAAATCTCTTCATCTCCGCCACCATATCGGAGCAAAGTTCGCTTTGCTCCGATATTTTTTTCTTCATTATTCACTTCTATCGGCAATCTCCCACTTGCTTGTAAAATTACCGCTTTCAGGTAAGGCAAGCCCTGTTTCCATCGCCTGTGCCGAGGTGATTTTGGAGCTGTAATCAAGGTGCGCATAAATATTTGCCGTCGTAGTAAAATCACTGTGCCCGAGCCACTCCTGAATGTGCTTAAGGGGCACGCCGTTTGCAAGCAATAAGCTTGCGCAGCTATGACGAAGATCGTGAAAGCGCATACGGCGCAGTCCGTGCCTTTCAAGAAACTTCGGAAAAGCCGATGTCAAATAATTCATCTTCATCCGTTCGCCCATTTCATCTACAAACACAAAGCCGTCGTATTCGTAGTTATAGCAGTTACCGCAGACTTTCTTGTTCAGCTCTTGCGCCTCTTTAACTTGCATAAAGTAATCACGGAAACTGCCGACCAAAGGCAAAGTTCTCAAACTGGATTTGGTTTTGGCGGACTGTTGTTCCACTTCCCGATAAGTACCGTCTGCTTTTGTGAAAGTCACCGTGCGCTTAATTGAAATTGTACCACGCTCAAAGTCGATAGCGTCCCATTTCAGCCCCAGCACCTCGCCACGGCGAAATCCGTAAAAGGCGGCGACCAGTACGGGCAACTCCAGCCTTGTCCCTCGGAGCGCTTCAAACATTTTCTGCATTTCCTCTGCCGAAAGAAACACCGGCTGAAAGTCGTTTTTCTTCGGTCGGTCAACCTTGTCCGCTACATTCTGCAATAACATATCGGTCTTGACCGCATATTTGAGCGCTGAATGAATAACGGCGTGATAATGAATGACGGTGTTTGGCTTAACCTTTTTGAGTTGTTCGGAATAAAACATCTGCAAATGCCTTGCTTCAAGCTCACGGAGTGTCAGCTTCTTCTTGCGGAAATATGGTTCAATAACGCTTTTGATAAGTCCCAAGTAAGATGAATATGTCGCTATTGCCAACCGTCCTTTGGCGATTTCCAACCATTCGAGAAGAAAATCGGCAAACAGCATATCGCTGCTTAAATCGCCCACCTCCTCGGGAACTTCAAATTCCGCCCGCAGCTTTGCAAGCTCGGCTTCGGCTTTGCGCTTGTTGCCCTTTTCTGGCAGTCCCAATGAAATCCATTTTGTTTTTCGTTTGCCCTCGGCATTTTTGTAATTTAGCACGGCATAATAGTTGCCGTGCTTTACGGATAAGTGTCCTGCTACCATTTATAATTCCTCCAATAATTTTAATTTGCAGAACAGAACTCCAAACCGACAGCAACAGTATACCATCGGTTTGGGGTTCTCTCCACTGTGCGATTTGTCTTGCCACATTCGTATCAATACGAATCAGCGTGCATCACGGTTGCGTTCTCTCTGCCTCTTTAACAGTTCCAAGCCCTTGATGATGTCCCGACGCATTTGCTCGTCGGTATAGCCTGCCGGAAAATACTTTTTCAAATCCTCACGCTTGAACTTTATCTGCTCCTGCTGATTCGGCTTTTCCTCCGACAACACCGCATAAATCATCTGATCGTCCAGTACACCATCTTGCGACAGCTTTTTAAGCCGTATACTTTGTGCGTGGGACGGCGTGCAGTCGTTCAGCTCCATAGCGTCCAGCAATACCCGTTGTTCGGATTGTTCTAAGTACGAGATTTCCACCGCAGGGTTGAAAGCGATTTTATTTTCGTCTACCATTGAAAGTAGTTCGGGAATTAAGTAAGTTAAGCGGATATAGCGTTGAATTTGCCTTCCGCTGTCTGATGATTCATCAGCCATTTTATCTCTTGACCACTTCTGGACAAGTTGTCCAGAAGCTACACCCTGATGTTTTATCGCTTCCAGCTTCATCTTATAGGCGAACGCTTTTTCGCTGGGTAAAATCGTTTCCCTTTGCAAATTTGCGTCCACCATTGCAATCACCGCTTCGTCGTCTGACATCTCACGGACGATAACCGGCATGGTTTCAATTCCGAGTACCTGACACGCCGCAAGCCGTCTGTGTCCTGAGATTAACTCATAGCCGCCGTCAGGCAGCGGTCTTGCAAGCGCCGGGGTGATTGCTCCAACCTTGCGGATGCTTTCAATCATTCGTTCCATTTCCTCATTGTTCTGCACCTTAAATGGATGATTCTTGAACGGGCGCAGTTTGGAAAGCGGAATGTTCTGCACACGCTCCAGCTTTGCATCGTCCCGCATTTCCTGCGTGGTGAATAAATCGTCCAGCTTAGGTAAGGTAAAATCTGATTTTCTCATTGTCGTTTTCCTCTCTTTCGTTATTTCCATTTGAATTTGCTTTCGGCGGGGCGTAAAAAGGTCGCCTCAATGTCCGACTGAAAGCGGTGCCAGCGGTTGGCTTCGTTTTTCAGCATCGGCACATCAATAAATCCCAGCGTATGCGCTTTGGCGGCAAGCTGATTGATGTTGTTGCCGATAGCGGACAAATTCCGCATTGCGTCATAGAAACGCCCGTCCGGTTTTTCTCTCGGTTCGTAACCACGGATAAGTAATCGGACAACCGCCGTTTCGGTAAGTCCGGCAAGCTCTGCCTTGCGTTTTAGCTCTTCGGCGTCCTTGGGTGACAGCCAAAACTGTTTTTTTATTCTTTTGTTCATAACCTTTCCTTTCTGCAAGAGGTTTTAGGAGACTTCCTAACAAGCCATTTACCCTTTTACGACTTTTGGGAGTATAAAGGGTCTGCTTGCTAAAGATTCGGCATATACTTTCTCTTGCTCTGTTTTACTTTTGCAGTTCTTCTAAAACCAAATCAATGCGGCGGATAATCTCGTCTTTTTCAAGAAGTCCCGTATCGGATTTCAGTTGTTTTAACAGCCGAAAAACACGGTAATCCTTTTCACGGATTGTCGCCTCAATGTCTTTGCCGAGCCCGAGCCGCCTTAAATATTCCGACAAGGACAGTGAGCAGAAATTCGCATTTTGAATCAGTTTTTCTTTTTCGGTAGTTGTCACTCGCACATTGATTCCCAGCGTTTTGCTTCGCATAATCTCACCTCCTTCCGCAGTTTTGTGACGGCAATGACGGTTGTGACGGGCTTTTTACTATCTTTTTACTATATAGTGAAATCGCTGTCATTTTCGTCACCGCCGTCATTTCGTATAAGCTTTATAAGCCTGTTTTTGCCTGTCCGCTTTGTTCGGTATTCAATGCCCACAGGCTCTAATACCTCGCAGGAAAACTGCCCTAAGTACTTTGTAACCACATTGGGCGTGGTTTCGGTCTCCTTCATTTCGGCAAGTAATTCGGTTGCCGTGCCTACCCATTCGGCTCGGCTTTCCATAAAATCCACCACCCGAAAAAGGAATTTCGGCAGCTCCGCTTTGTGAATATCCTCACTGTTTTTTCGCTCCACAAGCTCCCAAACAAGGTTGTTAAACTGCAAGACCAGTTCCTGATATTCCATATCACGACCGCTGACTAAAAGCGTGGCGGCGTTTGTGCTTCGCTTGCGCTTGAACACATAGTTGGTATCCGCCGCACCGATAATTCCCGTTGAGCCGCTGACCTCGTTGAACGGATCGTCGCTGTCTTTCAGCTTTCGCAGGTGGTGTACGAGAAGAACGGCGATATTGTATTCGTCGGCGATTCGCTTTATTGAGGAAATGTCATCGTAGTCGTTTCCGTACATACCCGTCTTGCCGGCACCGCCTTTTGTGTCACGCACCTTTTGAAGCGTATCGATAATCACAAGCTTTGTTTTCGGGTTGTCGCTTAAAAAATCGGTAATCTGTTCCTCCAGTCCGCTGCCGATGAGACCGCACATCACGGCAAAATACAGATTGCTCGGCGCTGTGTCGGTCAGGTTATAGAGCCTGTCCTTAATGCGCCTCTGCGTGTCCTCAAGGCTTAAATACAGTACATCGCATTGCTGTGTCGTCAGTCCCCAAACGGGCAGGCCCTGCGCCACCTGAAGCCCCAACCACAGCATCAACCAGCTTTTGCCGATCTTGGAGGCTCCGCTGATGACATTGACACCCTGCGGAATAAGGTTGTCGACGATGAACATTGTTTTGCTCATCGGTGTGGATAACAGCGTTTCCGCATCCACGGTTTTCAGTTTGTTTTCCATAAAAAATCTTCCTTTCGTTTTTTGTGTGGACAGTTAGAAAGCCAAAATCGGGGGTTTTAGTATATTTACCCTATCAGCCCCGATTTGGCTTAAAAAAGCCCTTGTAAACAGGGTGTTTCCGTACCCCTAACTGTCCGCTCGGCGCTTTCTTGCGCTCTCGTTTTTCTGCTTTCGGTGCACCTTTCGGCTGCACGACGGGCAGTATTTTTGTCGGTTGGAGTTGGGTACGAAAGCCGCTTTGCACTCGGCGCAATGATAAGTACGCTGTCTGAAAATTTCCGCATACAATTCCTTGTCGGCAGGTAAAACCGCATTACGAAAATACTTGCATATCAGGGAAAGCGAAATCATCTGAACGCAAACACAGCCGTCACCCTCGTCCAGCGGCAGACAGTTGCCGTTATCGTAATTGGCACAAAGCCTGCGAATCAGGCGGTTACAGCGTGTCCTCTGTGACGAGGTAAGCTCTATTCTGTCAGGCACCGGGCTTCACCTCCCTTCGTTCTTCGGTCACGAAGTTAATTACGCTGACCTTCGGAATTTTGAGTGATGTTCCGATTTTGACTGCCTGTATCTCGCCGTCGTTGATCAGCTTATAGGCAAGGTGTCGGCTGACGCCGAGCATTACCTGAAGCTGTTTGACGGTTACAATGTCCGGATAATTCGGGAACATCATTTGATATAGCTCTTTGAGCTCTGTTTTTTTCATAGCATTCATTCCTCCTTTACAGCTATGTAAAATCGAATATCGGCTGAGGAATCCCTCGCTGCCGATATCCGCTGCCGTTTTATCCGAATGTCGTTTTTTCTATCTCTGCCCCCTGCTTAGCGGCGTTGCTTCGCTCGCGTCGTATCCGACTGTCATTGCAAAGTCATATCCCATTCGGACGGTCATTCAGTTGTCAAGGTTCGTTGAAGGTTTTTATCCCCCTCAAGGAGTAGCCGGCGGAGTACGGGGTGAATATCCGACAAGTAAAAATGTTTTTAACTTGTTCCTCGCACTAACCAATTGGCGAATTTTTTGAGAGTTTGGCAAAAAACTTTTTGATATCCCCACTTTTAATTGCTTATTCCCGTTTGGAAATGGCGCATTATCAGGTTTTTGTCCCTTCACTTATTCCGACAAGGGTCGGAGTTTGCGCACCCTTTTTTCAAAATATTTTTTTGCTCAAAACACAAAAACCGCTGAAAAGTCTGATAAACAGGGCGTTTTCAGCGGTAAAATTTTTTTGAAATTTTTCTTATTTGATTGCAAAAAGGCAGAAAATCGGCTATAATTACAGAAAAGGTCAACTTACGATATGACAGGTGATAAAATGTATTTTTCCGATTTAGCGAGCACATTACAGCATATTTCTGCAGATGAAAAGGTGGTATTTGTATCAGGACTGCCAGGCTCAGGCAAGACCTTTGCGGCGCTTCAATTTTGTGCCGAGCACAAAGAAAGTTTGTATTTTTCTTTCAAAAATCTTGATACTGTTTTTGCGCTTCGGGTGTTCTGCAATGCGCATACCGAGATATTCGGCGACAGTGAAAGCTGGAAAGATTTTTTCGGTTGCTTAACGAATTACGGCAATAAAAAACACCCGCTTGTCTTTTTTGACAATGCAGGTGAACGTAACGATAAAGATGATTTCTATGCGGAACTGAATAGTTTTTTGGAATCGGATAGCAATATAACGGTTGTATTACTCGGCAGACCGTGGGAAACTCCGCCTATTCCCTGTGGAGAGGTAGGCATAAACATCTTTTCAATGCCGAAGCTTGCGGATGTCTGCTCAATGCCGGATGAAACAGCGGCGCAACTCTACTGCTTAACCGGCGCAATTCCGGCGTTGCTTTCTTTATACAATAATGAACTGTCCATTGAGGATAATGTGAGAGCTTTTCTGCGCACCGATTCAACCTTTTATCGTTTGGCGGAAAGCTGGATGAATGAAAGCTTTCGCATGCCCGAAAGCTATAATACTTTGCTTTATGCGATGGCAAAGGGATATAACCGCATCGGTGAGATAGCGAAATTCTCGGGCTTTCCGAAAAACAAATGCGACAAATACATAAAGGCTCTGATAGAACACGGATTAGTTATAAAAGCTCCCGGCGAAAACGGACACACAAAATATCTTCCCGCAAACACTTATTTAACCCTGTGGTATAAAGTTTTGCTGACTGCCGTGCCGAACCCCAACGGAAGCTTCGGAGAGGATGTTTTCAATCGGTTTATGCAAGTTTTCAATGACGAGCTGATGGCGGATTTTTATAAAGATATGTGTGACTATTGGCTGGAGAAAAACATTAACTCCATTTCAACCGAGTACATCGACACCAAAAATTCAAGCTATCATAACGTCAAGGTTGGCAATGTAACCTTTGACTTTGCCTGCGAGAAAAAGCAGGCTGTATATGCGTATTACGATATAACTCCCGGTGGAAAGCTTACACAAAAGCTCTGGAATGAGATTGAAAACAGCACCACAAAGAAGCGACCGTTTTACGAGAATGAATATGTTATCTGCACCGTAAATCGTGTGCCGGACAGCTTTTGGACTTTAAGTAAGCGTTATGATAACGTGCATATCGTCTCTCAGAAAATGTTATTTGCAACATACAAGAAGGAATATAACAAAATAGCGCATCCGAGATTTGTGCCTTCGTTCGTATGAAGAAATTGAATACATTACTATATCAAACGGAGCTGTCAAAACGATCGCTCCGTTTTTTGTCCGCTTGGATTTATGAAATTTTCCCGCCTTTCCTTTATAAACCCGCAATAATCCTTGATTTTAAGTCTAAAATATGCTATACTAGAATTGTATAAATATATCTACCCGAAAGTGAGGAAAATTTAATGGATTCCAACATCGAACGCTGGTACTCAATGAAAGAAATTTGCGAATACCTTGGTGTCAGCCGTGACACCGTACTCGCTTGGATAGAAAAAAGAAATATGCCCGCCGCAAAAATCGGTCGTCTTTGGAAATTCAAAATCAGCGAAGTAGACGCTTGGATGAAATCCGGCGTTGCGGCGGATAAGTAAAGGCACGCATTATGAACGAAGAACGCATAAACGCTTTTGAAAAAATGCTTTCCGACATTCTTGCACAGTATGACTCGGTTACAGAGAAATTGGCAGCGCTCAAGGCTGAAGGTAAAGAGAAAACCGTTACCTATCGCCAGCTTTTTACAAACAAACTGCAATATCAAACGATATTGTCGTACTACCGGACATACGGTCTTTTGGATAATGATAAGAAATAACGGAGGTGCAAAATGGCACTTGAAAATAAATTAGGGCTGACAAGTTCTGCCGACCTTGCCCGTGAAGAAGAACGCATCAGCAAGAAAAAAGCTGTTGAACTTTTTGAAAAAAGTGTTTTAGATAATCTTCCTGTCGGCAGGTTTTCTGCATTGCAGGCAATCCATAAATTCCTCTTTGAGGACATTTACGACTTCGCAGGCGAACTCAGAACCGTCAATATTGCAAAGGGCAATTTCCGTTTTGCGCCTTTAATGTACTTGCAGGCGGCTCTTGATAACATTGACAAAATGCCGCAGTCAAACTTTGACGAGATCGTTGAAAAGTATGTTGAGATGAATGTGGCTCACCCTTTCCGTGAGGGTAACGGTCGAAGCACACGCATTTGGCTCGACCATATCTTGAAAAACGAAATCGGCAAGGTTGTTGACTGGAGCAAGGTGGATAAGGAAGATTATCTGCTTGCAATGGAGCGCAGTCCGATTAAAGATGTGGAAATTAAAGTGTTGCTAAAAGGTGCGCTTACAGACGAAATAAACAGCCGTGAAGTCTATATGAAAGGTATCGACCACAGCTACTACTACGAAGGATATACTACCTTTAAGACTGAAGAATTATGATAACGAAACGAGGTGCAAATATGCCCGATAAGAATTGGCAATTTGAACTTGAAGAATATATCAGACAGGGCGAACCGGACAGAGCCGAAAAAAGCGAAGCTTGGCAAACTGCTATCGGCTTGCAGGCGGTTGACGGACTGAAAACCTCTGAATATTTGCTGGATACCGCAAAGGATCACATCGAAGGCAAAATCACCATCGACGAGGCTCAAAAGCGTATACACAGCTATTACGAGCAGAGAACCACCCGCACCGAAACCGAAAACGAAACCAAAGAGGCAGATATTGTATCTGCAAGAATAACGAAGCTTTTGGGCGAAAAGGCGTTTCAGTTCTCTCCTGCTGAATGGATTACCATCCACCGCAGATTGTTTGAGGGCGTATTTGACCACGCCGGACAAATACGCAAGTATAACATTTCCGAAAAAGAATGGATACTGAACGGCGAAACAGTTATCTATGCAGATTTTAACAGTATAAAAGATTCTTTGGATTATGATTTTGCCACCGAAAAACAGTTTTCCTATGAAGGACTGTCGGTTGAAGCATCGGTGAAGCACCTTGCAAAATTTGCATCAGATATTTGGCAGATTCATCCCTTCGGCGAGGGTAACACAAGAGCCACCGCCGTGTTTATGATTAAGTATATGAAAACCTTTAGGTTTCTTTACAAAGGCATAATCATAAATCACAACAAAAACCGAGCCAACC
>OBCY01000227.1_pt1 | contig 11553 bp, 9 predicted proteins | sample 1496051 | NCBI WGS metagenome assembly OBCY01 (sample SAMN01760917, study PRJEB22395) | human gut metagenome | reverse complement strand
ACAACTAAAAGTCCAACAACAATCTTAATATGCGGTACCGTAATGAACCAAAACTGCTGAAGCTTAGATGCACCGTCAATCTGTGCCGCTTCATACTGATCCTGTGGAATTGTCTGCAAAGCAGATAATACATTCACCATGATCATCGGTGCACCAAACCATACATTGATAAAAATTAACGTCAGGAATACCAGACTGCTATCACTAAGGAACTGTGGCAATTCGCTGCATATTCCAAGCTGAACCAGCATATTGGGAATAAATCCAGACACTCCATTTAAAATCCATTTCCAGGACAATGCTATTACAATGGATGGAAATGCCCACGGAATAATCATCAATGTACGATAAATACCTTTTCCTACTTTTACACGGTTTATTGCAAGAGCCGCTGTAAATCCAATAAATAACTGCCCTAATAATGAGCCTATAGTCCATAAAACAGAATTTAGGAATGCCTTATAAAAATTTGGATCTGTCAACACTTCCTTATAATTCGCCATTCCTATAAAATCATAGGTCAGCCGAATCAAGTGCTTTGATGTCATGCTATAATACAAGCTGGAAAATATGGGGTATATCAGCAAAACACCTACCACCAGCAACGCAGGGAGTACAAAAATCCAACGGGCATAATCTACTTTTTCTTTTCTTTTCATCATATATGCCTTTCCTCATTTCCTGGGCTATCTATCTAACCCGTTTTTTCATTGCTGCACGGTACTGAATAATTCATTTAATTGCTTTTCTGCTGTTTTGGCAGCCTTCTTCACATCCGTACCATTCGTAATAATATCCTGGAACATACTTTCAATGATTCCCTGAGAAGTAAGGAAACCTGCCTGAATGCTTGGACCATGCTCATATCCGATAGCGGTTCCCTTCTCCATTGCATCTGTAATCACATCGACTGCGTTGGAGAACTTTTGAACTGTCTCGTTTTCCTTATATTCCGGCGTATCAGAAATTCCACTAATGGAAGGAAGCATTCCTACTGGAGTCGCATCCAGGAATTTAATATAGGTATCTCTCTCATACAGTTTTTTCATAAAGGCTTTACAAATTTCCGGATGTTTTGAATTTCTCCAAATGACCATAGGAATATTAGAAGTCTCAGCTCCATAATCTGGATCATCCGCATTCAGCTTTGGAAGTGGCGCACAATCGATCTGATCGATCAAATCCGGAGAGTTGGTTTCCACCCCGCTAATCTGGAAACCCGAATTAAAATCAAATGCTGTTTTTCCCTGATAAAACAAATTTGCCTGATCCAATACAGCATAATTGACAGAATCTTTCGGAGAACAGTTTTTATAAATATCCAACCAGTATTTGATTCCATCTATTGCCAGGTCACTGGTCAGATCTGCTTTAAGGTCATCGGTCAAAAGACTCCCTCCCCCACTCCTGACATAAAAATTCAAAAACCTGGTTGCCATAAGATCATTTGAACCACAAGGGAAGGAACAGCCATACACACCATCTTTTGTAAGTGTTTTTGCAGCCTCAGCAAATTCATCCCATGTCTTAGGCACAGAAAGTCCTGCTTCCTCCAATAAATCCTTACGATACCACATAACCTGTGCGTGAGAATACAGTGGCAAGGAATAACATTCCCCATCTTTTTCACCTTCCGATAATGCCGTCTTTGAAAATTTGTCCCTTCCAATATCATCTATTAAGTCATCCACAGGCACCAAAGCATCTGCATCCATCATCTCTACCACATGCCCTGGAAGTGCAGTACTCATGTCTGGCACATTTCCTGAAGCCAGCCCCGTTGTCCATTTTGTGTAAAAATCTCCCCAAGAGAATGTTTCAATTTTAATATTTACTCCCGGATTATCTTTCATAAACTGGTCCGCGGTTTCCTGTATCACTTCCAGTCTTGGTCCTTGTGTAAAAGAATGCCAAAATGTAATATCTCCTTTCAGCTCCTCGGATGCCACTTGATTTGCTGCGCCCTCTTCTTTAGAACCACATCCCGCAAGTATGGTAGATGCAATCATTGTTCCGGCTAATAAAATAGCTGTTTTTTTCTTCATAATCTCACCCTCATTTGTTCGTTATGTTGTTATTTAGTTTCATTTTCCCAATGCAGCCACATCATTTGTTTTATTGTAATCTTATTTTAGTCACTATTTTTATACATATCTACTAAACGCACACTCAATAATAGCATTTTACACTCATTTTTTACTCTCTTGCTACTTTCCGATATTGATTCGGAGTAAAACCAAAGGCTGACTTAAATTCCCTTATAAAATAATTCGTGTCTTCATATCCACATGCATACGCAATATCATTGATATTGTCATTACTTACCAGTAAAGCCCTTGCTGCTGTTGTAAGCCGAATCTCTCTCACATATTCCATTGGTGTCTTTCCCATATTAATCTTAAATAGGCTGCTGAATCTCTGTTTACTAAGATCTGCCATTTCTGCCATCTTTTGTGGCGTGTACTTTTCACTTGGATGCAGAATAATATAATCTGCCACTATATAGATCCTTGGATCGATTTGCTCATTCTTCTTTGAATTCCTATCCCTTAATGACTTTTCCTCTATTGTTTCCACGAAATCTCCAGTCACCTTATCAACCTTATTCCCGTGCATAGCCAGCGAACCAATCAGAAGATCCAAATTCCCTCTTACAAAGCATTTTTTTACCATGGAATCCTTTTTTACCCACTTATAAATTTCTTTAAAGTAAACATCTTCTCCCTCATTGACCGAAACTCTTGGAATCCCATAATATTCCGCCAACATGTCTTCCCCTTCATAAAATACCGAGGTAGTAAAACGAATACTGTAAAACTCAAAGGATTCACTGAGCGCACGACAAGACATTTTGCATCCCTGCGGGATATATACAATCTGATTTTCCTCCACAATAATTTCTTCCCCGTCAATACAAAGTTCCGCCTTTCCTTTTTCAATATATCGGAATATACTATACGGAATCACTGATTCCGGATACACCCATGTTCTTCCCATGGAATAAAACTCAATATATAAAAACGTAAATCGTATGTTATCTACCACTGACATATCATCCTCCATTGATTAAAAAACGGCTATAATGACACACCAAGATTTCTCCCTTTCTTTGAATATTCCTTTAAAACAGATTCAAAGATCGGAAAAACCTAACTATGTATTATAGCTGCTTTCATCATAATTTCTTTAAACTTTAATTTTAACGACTATTTTTTTTACTATTTCCGGTGATTTATCCATCATTGCAACCTTATGTGCATCGCTTGGAAAGCACACCATAAACTCTCCTGCCTTCAAAAGATAACCGCCTGATTCATCCCCTTGATAAAACCCGATATCTTTTTCTTCACTGAACGGCGTTTGGATTTGCAAACTACTTACATCAGCAGTTGCAATTCTTTCCACTCCTTCAATAATATAATGAACATCTATATACTTTTGATGTGCTTCATACATACACTCCTTTTCTTCCTTGCTAACAAATGATACTGGGTTCGCCACTATGACTCCTTTCTGAATTACGGTATCCGGAAATGCTTCTTCCCATCTTTTTATTTCTGCCAAATAGCATAATGCCTGATAGATTTTCCTGTCTTCCTTATAGTTTTCCTTATTCTGAATCGAATCAAATATCATCTCTGGTATCTCCTTTCAAATTAGAATCTCATGTTTTTTTAACGTATTACGTAAAACTGTGGCCATGATCTGGTATCCTTTGGCATTTGGGTGCAGACCATCATAGGTAATCTTATCCAACGGCTTGTCTGTTCCTGGAAATACCATTGTAGCATAATAATTTACAAAAATAAGATTATTCTTCTTCGCCACTTCTGCCAGCCACTCATTCAGCTCTTTGATATAATTTTTTCTACTCCTTTCATCCATCAGGATCGGAATATGAATTGGTAAAAGAGATGTTAGAATCAAGCAGATATTTTCTTCTTTTGCCTGTTGTACAATTTCTGTAATATGCAGCTTTGCAGTTGCCACTACTTGATTATACGGTGTCGGCTCCAATCTTTTCCAATAATCTCCTTCCAGCTCTATGGAATCATTAATTCCTATTCCCAGGATACAATATCTTGGACGTAATTGAACTGCATCTGTATAAAATCGCTTTTTTAAGTACTTTGTTGTATCTCCCGCAATGCCCCTATTAACAAGAAAGTGATTACCACTTCCAAAATATGCATTTAGCTCCCAATACTCTGTAATGGAATCCCCAATAAAGAGAAAATCTGGCTTTTGGTTTGTGTAGCATAATGCATGATTTTTTATATCGAACTCTTTTCTTTTTTTATCCGCTGCAACATTTTCAGAGAAATATTCCAGCCTCATGTATCCTTCATCTGTTGAAATCATCTGTTGCCTCCTTTTGATTTACTATAAATATGCGTTTGCAAAACACCACAAACCGCATAGATACAGCCTTTTTTGTTACAAAATAAAATATCTCCTCAAAACTCATTTGCAAAGTAAGATTCCTACCATAAAATTTGTATGTCCTATCTTCCTGATGATTTATTGCTCGCTGACATTACACAACTTATTACCGTAATAGTTGCTAATAAAATTCATCAATATAAGTATCCGTAGCCTGAAACCTCTGATTGTCTGACAACGTAGGACTCTATCTACATTTCCATCAGGATTGCAAACGTGTTTCTCAATTACCTATATTATAAAAAATAAGTGCATATTCCGAAACTGAATATGCACTCAAAAATAGTATTATACGCTTATTTTATTTCCTTTTTCACATAAAGAAGGTATGACATTCTCTGAAACTCTACCTGTGTGTTTATATCTTCATTAGAGAATTATTTCATTGTCCATAGCTATGTAATCAATAACCTGACAGATTCTAACACGCTGATCCTGGTTTTAAAACAGATGTTTGAAAATGAGTACTATTGTATCTTCCCTGATGGGAAAAAATTGCACCCACTCATACGGAAACGCGAGAACCGTCATTCTCCCACACAATACTATTCACTTAAATTTATATCTTCTTCACTATATAGCACTTCCCCGTTGCTTTCAATCACTTTCTGATACCGGTAAAATGATTTCTTCTTATACCGTTCCATCGTACCTGTTCCATCATCATTTCTGTCTACATAAATGTACCCATATCGTTTTTTTAATTCTGCAGTAGATGCACTGACAACATCGATACATCCCCAGGATGTGTATCCCATAATTTCCACACCATCCTGAACTGCTTCTCCCACCTGTATCAGGTGATCCTTAAGATACTGAATCCGGTAATCATCCTCTACTGTTTTATTTCCATTCTCATCTTCGTTCAGAACATCTACAGCTCCCAATCCATTCTCTACAATGAACAGCGGCTTCTGATAGCGATCATAAAACATATTCAGCACATAGCGCAATCCTTTCGGATCGATCTGCCACCCCCAGTCACTTGCTTTGAGTGTTGGATTCGGTACTCCTCCCAGAAGATTTCCAAGACCTTTTTTCTGTTTTTCAGGATCTGATGTCGCACAGACACTCATATAATAACTGAAGGATACAAAGTCTACCGTATTTTTTAGAATTTCTTCATCTTCCGGAGCAAACTGAATCTGGATTCCATGCTCTCTGAAGTATCGTTTCATATATCCCGGATATTTTCCTCGTACATGCACATCTCCATAAAAATAGTTACGATGCTCTGCATCCATCGCCGCGATCACATCATCTGGCATGGATGCATTGCAATCTCTGTTTTTCCTTCTCTGCATACTGCACTTACATATGCTCTGTGCCCGGATGCCAGATCCACTGCCCTGATACTGCATCCATTCAACTCTCTTTTTAACACAACCTTCGTACTATGCGGAAGATACAACAGATATCTGCCATCTGTTGTCTGCGCCATACGAATCTGTGTTGTCTCATTCTCTAACACTTCCTGTGCCGGTATCAACTCTCCTGTATGAAGCTCATCAAGAAGCTGACGGATCATTCCATAATCCCACGCTCCCGGAAACTGTAGTGCTTCATTCCATGGAAACGGTGCGTCAAATCCTTCTCCAAGGATTGGATTTGCGGGTTTGTTCAGTTTTTGCCAGTTCCAGATTCCATGAGCTCCATAAGTCACCCCTGCACAAGCCCCGGACAAAATGCTGCTCCATGCTGCTTTTCTGACATCTTCTGCCTGAAAACGACCATATATTTTTCTGCTGAACCCCATCTGCTCATAACATGGTTCTGCATTGATCAATGGTTTTTTCGGATATTTCTTACGGAAATTTTCCGGAAGGACATATGCCATATCCTGCCCTTCCCGATTATGTCCGGACTGGAACATATAAAAATCCAGTTTTTCCAAAAATTCTTCCGGAAGAAAATCATATCCCCGTTTGATATGCATCGTTTTCAATGTATGCGGACTTTTTTCACATAAAACATCCAGTGCATCCCGATAATAGGACACTGCTTCCGGCGTATCAAAATCTGTATCTCCGCTTACAATGTAAATCGGCTCAAATCGATTAAAAACATGTACAATCTTTTCTGTATATGTTTTAACAAATTCCTTCGGCATTACATTACAGTCCATAACCTTACTTCCCCATGTTCCCGGTACATAATTTAACCAGAGTACCACCAGCGCCAACTGAAATCCTTCCTCTTTTGCCTGTTCACACATTCTGACCGCATGCTCATAATACGCCTCATTCAACTTTGTAAAATCAAACCGATGTCCATCCGCTGTCGCAAATGGATATAATCCGATATCCGAAATACAGCGATCCCACTGCGGCATTGTATTAATCTGGAGAACGTTAAACCCTTGCTCTTTGCGTCTCTTCAGATAGTAAATCCACTCATCCCCGGTTATATTTGTAAACGCACTCCAGATAGTATCTGCCAGATAAAAGAACGGCTTTTTATCCCGACAAAATGTGCTTTTATCCTCACTTACTGTTACTCTGTTCATGACGCTCTCCTTTTAATTCTATTTGGACACACAGTTCAGCAGAACTTCTCCTCTCTTCACGCATTCCCCTGCTGCCGTCTTAATTTGCATATAGTCTGCTGTATTTGCAACAATGACCGGTGTTGTAATATCCAAACCTTCCTTTTTGATTCCTTCAATATCCGCTCTGACCAGAAGCTGTCCTGCTTTCACATGATCACCGGCTTTCACTTTTACATCAAAACAACTTCCATTTAAAGTCACCATATCCATACCTACATGGATCAAAATCTCTGCTCCGATATCTGATTTAATGCCTGCTGCGTGTCCGGTTGGATACATCACACTGATTACTCCGTCACACGGTGCACAGATTTCTCCATTTTCCGGAATTACTGCCGCACCCTGTCCGAGGATTCCTCCCGCAAACGCTTCATCTCTTACCTCAGAAAGAGGAATCACTTTTCCACTGACCGGCGCCAGAAGCGCTTCATCTTTTGCCGGAATCATTTCCTGTGGTTCTTCTTTCTTTTCTTCTTTTTTCGGAAGCATATCATCACTATATCCAAAGAAATACGTTACAATCGCAGATCCAAAATAGGCGATCGCACACGCGATTAAAAATCCGACAAATCCGACGCCGATATATCCCGGCAATGTCAAAATACTTGTTCCAAGAAGTGTTGGTGCTCCTGTTCCTGCAGCAGCTACGATAGCTCCTGCAATTCCGGAAAATACCGCCCCGATGAAAAATGGTCTTTTAAACCGCAATGTAACTCCATAAATCGCAGGTTCTGTAATTCCTGCGAGAACTGCCGAAAGCGCTGCCGGACCTACCAGTTCCTTAACTGATTTGTCTTTTGTTTTCAGGAACACACCAAGTGTAGCTCCTACCTGTGCCATGTTATTGGGTCCAGTGATGGTAAACAATGTATCTCGTCCATACTCTGCAATATTATTCATAACGATCGGAACAAATCCCCAGTGTACACCAAAAATAACTGCTGCCGACCAGATCAGACCAAGCAGTCCCCCTGCAATAACCGGATTCAATTCCACCAGTCCTGTATATCCAGAAGCCAGTGCTTTTCCTACAATATCTGCAATCGGCCCGATTACAAGATAAGTTGCCGGCACCATAATTGCCAGACTGAGAAGCGGCGTCAAAAAGGTTTTGCATACTGTCGGCACAATTCTCTTCAATCCTTTTTCCAGTTTAGAAAGTGCATATACTGAAATCACAATCGGGATCACGGATGAAGTATAGCTTACCAGCACAACCGGAATTTTCAAAAAGGTCAATGCCTCTCCGGCAGAATATGCAGCTGTCAGATCCGGATAGAGTAATGCCGCTGCAACTCCCACTGCCACGAACTCATTCGCTCTGAATTTTTTTGCTGCGGTATATGCCAGAAATACCAGAAATCGTATCCATAAATGTATTCAGGAGATTCTTTTTCTCCCCTGACTCCACTGCATCGCTCTGATTCTCCTTTTTTAGATCTGTAACTTCAAAAATTGTATCATATACATCCGCTACATGCTGCCCGATTACAACCTGAATCTGACCACCACTGTCAAGTACTGTAATCACCCCCTCCAACTGCTCCAGTTTTTTCTTATCTACATTCTGTGTGTTTTTTACTTTAAATCGAAGCCTTGTTGCACAATGGATCAAAGTATTAACATTTTCCACCCCACCGATATATCTGACAATTTCCTTTTCCAGATTTTCATAGTTTTTCTTAGCCATGGTTGCATTCCTCCTGTTTTTTGTAAACTGTAACGCGCGTTTTGTTATCTGAGAACAAAATAACATTTGTCGGAAAAACTCTCAATCCCCTTTCGATTTTTCTGCTATTTTACAGATTTTGTCTTTCTTTTTCTTTGCTTCTTTCCCCCAATTTATGAAAAAATAACAGGTATTTAAATTTTCTTTAAATACCTGCCACCAAAATTTTATTCAATACATATATTTTGATTTATCAAATACAGTCTGCCCCTCAAAAAGCCTGGTTCTATAATATACTCGCATGATCTCCTCATTTTCATCTTTCATATACTGCATCAGATGCTTCACGGCTGCCAGATGTCTCTTCGTGTGCGTTTCCTTGATCAACGTCAATTCAAATCCAGGAAGCTCTACCGGCGCAACTGCATCAAACCCGATCAATGAGATATCCTTTGGAATCCGTACATTTCGCTCTAACAGAGCCTTGATCACCCCCATGGAAATAACAGAGCTTTCCAAAATCAATGCAGTAACCCCCCGCATCCCCTCGTCCAAATATTTTCCCATAGAAAATGCGACCTCTTCCACATTACTGCCAAGATGCCGGATACGATTGCTTACATCTCCACACTCTCGTTTTGCCATCTCCAGAACGAATGCTTCTCTTCTTTCGAGAAAATTGAAAATATCAATATCTTCTGCCAGATATACGATCCTGCTATGCCCCTTATCTACTAGGTAATCCACACCTCTTCGTATTCCCTCCCGATTGTCAATCAGAAAGCTGTTGATTCCCTCTTCGTAAAACAGATTATCCCCTGTTACGATCGGTATCTGAAGTTCTAAAAAAGGATAAATATCTGATTTTCCCATTTCTGCCGCCATGATGTAGATTCCCTTTACATCCTTCTCCCTGCATTCAGAGATCAGATTTCCAATCTCCTCAAACTGCTCTTGAAACAATCGGTATTCAAATGTATCTCCTTCCCTTTTTACAGTCTCCCGAATCTTTTCGATAATCGGATTCTGTTCCTGGCTCCGTTTCATAATAATCCCGTTTTTGATATAGTTGAGCATCATTACTTTTCCATGAACAATCTTTTTCTGTATTTCAAAATTTTCCTGTAATTTTTCCTGCTTTTCTCTGACACATTCCAGGATCCGCTTTTTGGTATTTTCATTCACACCCGGACGGTCATTGAGCGCCAGCGATACTGTTGCCTCTGAAAGCCCCAATTCCTTTGCAATTCCTTTCGCTTTGATTCGCATATATCCCTCGCATTAATGAAAAATTTCCAACACCTCTCGTAATTTTCCCACTTCAATCTGTCCCGGTGCGGAAGCCTTTCCCGCGGTTCCAAATGTCAGTGCTGAACCAAACACCTCTCCACACATTCTGCTGACAACCCCGTCTTTTGCCATAGACATGGTAATGATCGGTCGATCTGCATACCTATGTGCCATCTCTTCTGTCGCCGTAAGCAGTGTCAGTACATCCTTCTTACACTGCGGCATAACCGCGATCTTTGGAAGATCCGCACCAAGTTCCTGCATCTTACGAAGTCGTTTCACAATCTCTTCCTTAGACGGTGTCTTTTCAAAATCATGATTGGAAATAACAGCTTTCACTTGATGATCGTGCGCTGTTTTGATCAACTTTTTCACCGTCTCTTCTCCTGAGGACAACTCTACATCGATCAGATCCACCAGTTTTGTACCTGCTGCCCTTTCATTCAGTTCCTGATATGCCAACAGCTCTATTGCCTGTTCTCCGCCCTCCTGCTGAGTCCGAAACGTAAACAACAGTGGAATTTCTCCTAAAATTTCACGCATACCCTGCAGCATATATTCCACACATTCCCATCGGAACACTTCTGTATACCAGTCTGCTCTCCATTCCACCACATCCGGATGTTCCACAATGGCTTCCTTTGCGCTTTCCAAAATTTCCTGTTTTGTTCTACCCACTATCGGAACACAGATCTTCGGCATCCCTTTTCCGATCTCCAGATTTCTTATCTTTACCGTATTCATCACTTTTCCCTCCTCAATCAAATGGTTTTTAATATGTTTCACTACAATTTTTCGAAATTCTTTTTCCCGATCACGTTTGCTAGCTGCTCCTTTCTACTGCATACTAAGCTTTTGTGATGTATTCCTTCTTTATTATACGCTTGCAGCAAGATCACAGCAACCAGAATTGAGTATTTTGCACCGCTTTTCGAAACACAACAGTAGTGCTTTTTCTGCTTTCATGTTAAAATAAAAAAAGATATGAAAAAAGGAGATTTCACACATGGCAGCTACAATTCGCGATGTCGCAAAAAAATCCGGTCTTTCACTGGGAACTGTCAGCAAATATATCAATGGTCATCCCGTAAAAGAAACCAATCGACTGTTAATTGAACAGGCAATCCAGGAACTGCAATACAAACCTAATAATATCGCAAAAGGACTGCGCAATTCGCAGACTTTCTCAGTTGCAGTATTACTGCCCATGCTGACTTCTAATTTTTGTACTTCTATGATTTCATCCATTGAATCCTATCTTTTGCCAAAAGGATATACTGTAATCGTATGTGAATGCCATAATGATGCAGCAATGGAGTTGCAAAAAGCGCGCTTTCTTTTAGATCGCATGGTAGACGGTATTATTTTGATTCCTTATGATTCCACCGGAAAACAGATTGAATTAATCCAGAATAACCATACTCCATTGATCGTTGTCGACCAGATTATCAAAGATCACCCCTCGGATACGATCATTCTGGACAATCAACGCGCTTCCTATGAACCCGTAAAAAAATTAATCTCTCTTGGTCACACAAAAATCGCAATTATTTCCGGTATTGATCCCAACGATATTGCCAGCATGGAAGTGTTGAAGGATGCT
>OBCY01000215.1_pt1 | contig 11721 bp, 9 predicted proteins | sample 1496051 | NCBI WGS metagenome assembly OBCY01 (sample SAMN01760917, study PRJEB22395) | human gut metagenome | reverse complement strand
CACGCCGGTGTCCGCATCGTTGCCCGCGCAGATGTGTCCTGATGCCGTAGAAGTGCTTGCAGCTGAGAAGCAGGTACGGGCGTTTATCATCCTTTCCGCCGGATTCGGTGAAGAGACACATGAGGGCGCTCTGCTGGAAGACCATATTCTGGAAACGGTAAATAAGTACGGTGCCTCCCTGATAGGGCCGAACTGTATCGGACTGATGAATACCTGGCATCATAGTGTGTTCAGTCAACCCATTCCGCAATTGCATTCTCAAGGAGTCGATTTGATATCCAGTTCCGGTGCGACTGCCGTTTTCATTTTGGAAAGTGCCGTAACAAAAGGTTTGCAGTTCAATTCTGTCTGGTCTGTGGGGAATGCTAAGCAGATAGGTGTGGAAGATGTGCTGCAATATATGGACGAGAATTTCCAGGCAGATAAAGATTCTAAAATAAAACTGCTCTATATTGAAAGTATCGGTGACCCGGACCGTCTGTTGTTCCATGCATCCTCTCTGATAAAGAAAGGCTGTAAGATTGCTGCCATCAAGGCAGGAAGCAGTGAAAGTGGTAGTCGTGCAGCATCTTCGCATACAGGTGCCATTGCCAGTTCGGACTCGGCAGTGGAAGCTTTGTTTCGTAAAGCAGGTATTGTACGTTGCTATTCGCGCGAGGAACTGACGACGGTAGGCTGTATTTTCACCCTGCCGGAACTGAAAGGAAAGAATTTTGCCATCATTACCCATGCCGGAGGTCCGGGCGTTATGCTGACTGATGCGCTGAGTAAAGGCGGACTGAATGTGTCTAAGCTGGAAGGCCCGGTTGTGGACGAATTGAAAAGTAAGCTCTTCCCCGGTGCAGCTGTAGGAAACCCGATTGATATACTGGCTACGGGAACTCCCGATCATCTGCGTCTTTGCCTGGAATATTGTGAAGAGAAATTCGATAATATTGATGCTGTTCTGGCTATCTTCGGGACACCGGGACTGGTTACCATGTTCGAGATGTACGATGTGTTGCATGAGAAGATGCAGACATGCAGTAAACCGATCTTCCCCATTCTTCCCTCCATCAATACTGCCGGAGCGGAAGTTGCCGCTTTCCTTGCTAAAGGTCATGTGAACTTTGCTGACGAAGTGACATTGGGTACCGCATTGTCGCGCATCATGAATGCTTCCCGGCCTGCCGCCAATGAGATCGAACTCTTTGGTGTGGATGTGCCGCGCATTCGTCGTATTATAGACTCTATTCCCGAAGATGGATATATTCAGCCCCATTATGTGCAGGCATTGCTGCATGCTGCCGGCATCCCCATAGTCGAGGAATTTGTGTCGGCCAATAAAGACGAGGTGCTGGCTTTTGCCCGTCGCACGGGTTTCCCTGTAGTGGCAAAGGTGGTGGGACCTGTGCATAAATCCGACGTAGGCGGTGTGGTGCTTAATATCAAGGGAGAAGAGCATCTGGCGTTTGAATTTGAACGTATGATGCAGATTCCCGAAGTGACAGGTATCCTGATACAACCGATGCTGACGGGTACGGAACTTTTCGTAGGCGCCAAGTATGAAGAGAAATTCGGGCATGTAGTGCTGTGTGGTTTGGGTGGTATTTTTGTGGAAGTGCTCAAGGACGTTTCTTCCGGTCTGGCACCGCTTTCGTATGAAGAGGCTTACTCCATGATCCATTCCCTTCGTGCTTACAAAATTATCAAGGGAACACGTGGACAAAAGGGGGTGAATGAAGATAAATTCGCCGAGATTATCGTGCGCCTTTCTACTTTGTTGCGTTTTGCAACGGAGATCAAGGAAATGGATATCAACCCGCTACTGGCAACGGAAAAATATGTGATTGCAGTAGATGCGCGTATCCGAATCGAAAAGAAATGAAACAACGTATTTTCCTTTTTCTCATCTGTCTGATACATGCTTTATTTTGATGTTGTGTGTTTTTTGTGCTGGCTAAAAATATAATAATGATGAGACGAACATTCTGTACATACTGCTCTCTGTTACTGGCAACTGTGTTGTTGCCGGGTACTACTTCGTGTACCAGTCATTGTGGAACTATTGACGACTTGCGATTGTCTTATATCGATACTCGTGTAGGTACCGCTCCCAGTGCGACCCATACAGCGGGGCTGTTTGGCAAAGATACGGAAGAATACGGGCAAACACTTCCGGCGGTACTCGAACCCAACGGAATGAACTTCTGGACGGCGCAGACACGGGACACGGAGCAGAAATGCATAGCCCCCTATTATTACGCGGATACTCTGCTGCAAGGCTTTCGTAACTCCCATTGGATTGTGGGTGGATGTACGCAGGATTACGGCTCTATGACGCTGATGCCGCTTTTCGGTGAATTGCGTTGCCAGCCGGAAGCGCGTTCCACCCGTTTCTCCCATGAGAAAGAAACGGCAACTCCGGCTTATTATACGGTTTCCTTGCCGGATGAGAATATCTATGCCGAAATGACGGGGCGTTCGCGTTCCGCAATTTTCCGTTTCACATACAGCGAAGCGGGAAAAGGTTATCTGGTGGTAAACCCTAATAGTGATGAAGGTCAGGGGTATATCTGCATCGATACCCTTAACAATCAGATTTACGGATATAATCCTGTTCACCGCATTTATCAAGGTTGGGGAAAATCGGCAGGGTATAGCGGATATTTTATCGTTCAGTTCCAAAAGAAGCTGACGGATTACGGTGTGTTCAGGGGAGATTCTTTGTCTCCCGGCGTCATTCAGATAGGAGATGCCTCGCAGATAGGTGCCTATGTGGAGTTTGATGTGACCGAGGGTGAAGAGGTATTGGTGAAAGCCGCTTCCTCCTTTACCGACCGGGATGGTGCTTTGAAGAACCTGAAAGCTGAAATTCCTCATTGGGACTTTGTACAGACTTGCACAGAGCTAAGACAGATGTGGGAGAAACATCTCTCCACCATTGATGTAGAGACCGAACGGCTTGCAGACAAGGAAATGTTTTACGGTGCTTTCTATCGTGCCTCTTTTCTGCCGCGTACATTCAATGATATAGATGGCCGTTATCCTTCTTTTGCGAATGGTACTCCGATATGCCAACTTCCTGAAGGAGAAACGTATTATGAGGATTATAGTATGTGGGATACCTACCGTGCCCTGCATCCGATGACCAATCTGCTTTTTCCGACAAAGGGGGGAGATATGATGCAATCTCTGGTACATAAATATGAACAAGGTGGTTGGTTGCCCATCTTTCCTTGTTGGAATAGCTATACTGCCGCTATGATAGGCGATCATTGTATCTCCGCCATCAGCGATGCATATTGTAAGGGGATTCGTAATTTCGATGTGGACAAGGCTTATGAAGGAATGCGTAAGAATGCTTTTGAAACTCCTTCCAGCCTTGATGAATATAAAAATGGTATGGGGCGTCGTGCTCTGCCCCCTTATCTGGAGTATGGATATATTCCTCTTGAAGACGGTGTACCCGATGCTTTTCATACCCAAGAGCAGGTATCACGTACCTTAGAGTATGCTTATGATGACTTTGCCCTTGCGCAGATAGCAAAAGCTTTGGGTAAGACGGACGATTATCAGGCATTGATACAACGTGCTGCCAATTATCGCAATGTGATAGATTCCCGTACGGGATATGCCCAGGGGCGCCATGCCGATGGTACTTTTCTGAATGATGCCAATGCTTTTAATTTTGCCCGTTTTATTACTGAAGGTGCTCCCTGTCACTATACCTGGTACGTGCCGCAAGATCCATACGGACTGATGGCAAGTATGGGAGGGAAAGATAAGTATGTGGCCAAGTTGGATTCCATGTTCAGCGAACAACGTTACTGGCATGGAAACGAGCCTTGTCATCAGGTTGCTTATATGTTCAATTATGCAGGCGAACCCTGGAAGACCCAGCGTGCCGTTCGCCACGTTATGGAAACGGAATATCTGAATGAACCGGGTGGACTTTCCGGCAATGACGATGCCGGACAGATGTCGGCCTGGTACATGTTTGCCGCTATGGGATTTTATCCGGTGTGTCCCGGTACTCCGTATTATATACTTGCCAGCCCCTCATTCCCCAGTTTCACGCTGAATCTTGAGAGTGGAAAGAAGTTCACAGTGAAAGCTCGTAACGCATCGCAGAAGAATATCTATATTCAGTCAGCAATGCTGAACGGAAAACCTTATACGCGTAATTACATTACTCATCAGGATATAGTGAATGGTGGAGTGATGGAGTTTGTGATGGGAGATGAACCGAATAAGGAGTGGGGAACGGCAGCGGAAGACTGTCCGCCGGAGGTGATATAGTTTAATTTTAGAAAGATATGCTTAGTCTTGATTCGTCACGAAGATGAGACAAAGCATAGTTTTTTCTTGTATTTGCTGCGTAATATCCTGGATATAGAGCGATCTACCCCTGTTTTGACTGAAAAGTTGTATTATTTATCCTGTTATAGTTGAAACTTGAGCAAAAAATACATATCTTTGTCTCAGAGAATATGCCTTTACTTTAAAGTAACAGGCAATAAGAGAATCGTTTAACATAAAAAACAGGAAGCGTATGAATAGAATTCTTAAGTTGGGACTTTTAAGTGTCATTGTAGGCGCCTTGTATTCTTGTAGTTCCGATAGTCTATACGATCCGGACAAAGCAGGAGATGTAAAGCTTGCCCAGTATGAAGCAGCTTTTGTAGGAAAGTATGGAGCAATTGCTTCTGATCAGAATTGGGGATTTGGAGGGGCGACAACACGTAGTTCCAATCCTAATAGCAATCAATGGAAAGATTTCGTGGAAGTTCCCTCAAGTGATGATCTTACTTCCGAGAAAATAAATAAAATTGTAGAGCTTTTCAAAGATCCTTCAAAGGCTAAAGTCATAGAGGGTGTGAATTGGCCGGATTTCTTTGTTCAGCATGTCTATTATGGAAATAAGGACAATATGAATCAATTGGCTGTACATAAGGAGAAGAATGGAGTTCCGGATAAAGTTAACAATTTCAATAAATCAGCCGGAAGTATCATGTTTATGTATGACAGCGGTACAAGTTCATTCAGCTATGAGGGTCAAGGAGGTCATAGATACAATGAATATATAATAATATTCTATGAGGGAGATTATTATGTTGGACTTGATTATGAGGGCTATATGAATGAAAACACTCCACCGGATGGAGATTATAGCGATTGGATCGTACGAATTGTTCCGGCTAAATATATAAAAGCCCAAAGAATCATGGCGGAAGACCTTACATTAAGTGGTGGAGATTTCGATTTCAATGATGTTGTATTTGATGCCGTAACTGTGAATGGTGCGACTGTGGTTACCTTACAGGCGGCAGGTGGTACAATGCCTTTGTATGTTGAAGGCAATGAAGTACACGAACTGTTTGGCGTTTCCCAATCCACAATGGTGAATACTTATGACAAGCAGGCAAAAGCTCCGGTAATATTCCGACTTAAGAACGTATATAATGATATAAAAGATATACCCGTTCGCGTGAATGATGTGATGTTGCCAGCAGAAGTGGGGAAAGCTCCAGGGAAACTGTGCTGTCCGACTACCTGTGAGTGGACTGATGAACGGCAGAATATTGAAACCAAGTATCCGAATTTTCAGGCGGCAGTGGAAAATGGTAACGTCAATTGGTGGGAGTAATCAGTATTCTGCTACTTCTTGTGATAGAATAGAAAGCTAATATATTTCCCATTCAATCCGGATTCTGATCCGGTTGAATGGGAAAATTGTTTTCTTTTTTGAACAGACTGCCCGGTTGGTAGTTGATATATTTTAATTTGATGGATTGTGCATGCACCTCTTTTCGATATCTCCCATCTCCACAATCCATCCTTCGGCAAGCAAGTCTCTCAATTCATCCTGAAAAGACTGCATGGCGCCTGTGAGCAGGCTGCGGCTCAAACCAGTGAATTTGTGAACACGTTCCAGAAACTCATCCTGACCAATGGTTCCCCTGATAACTACACGGGGGTGAAGCGGTTGTTGTTCGCCTGTTTGCTATATGCCGGGCGTTTCGTAAAGGTCATACTGTAAGCTCACAATTGTGATTGTTTTAGTTAGGTATTCTGATGTATCCCGCTGCCTGTGGGGATGCGGCTCATCCGCTACTTTTATTTCATTAGACTATGGTATACTTTGCAGATAACTATAGTTAAACGAATTAGTATTAGGCAACAAAGGTAATAAGAATAGACAGAAAAAGAAATAAAAGTAGTAGGGATTATTTCTTTCTGGTGAAAACGGGCTAATTATAAGTGGGATACCAACGATGACATGAAATTAACTGTTTTTTTAGTCCTCGATTAAGGCTATATTATACTATTAATTAATCGTAGCTCTTTGTCTAAATGGTGCCATTAAGGCTTTAAGTAAAAAGATTATTTATCAAGTATTCTTATTCTATGAGGTGGGAAACTTGAGTAAATTATTAATAGGAAAATAGATATGCTACGATTCGTTTCAACTATTATACTTTGCGGAGTGCTTTGCAGTACTTTTATAGATTATGGAGCAAATGATTGTTTCTTCCTGCTCTTCCCTTTTGCGGAAAGTGTGGGGATAGCGGGTTTGTGGGCATTCGCATTGTCGGTGATGAAAGAGAATCGTTTCCGTTTTACTTTCCGGACGGACTGATTACCGGAGGGGTTATTTATTATTTGGTCAGGTATGATTATCAGCTGCATTTAGCCGATTGGAAGGTGATTTATGTGGCTTTGCTATTATTGCTGTGGTATATAGTACGGATTCTTTTTTCCTCTCCGCAGGTATCAAAAAAGATGTTATCGGTGGGAATAGTCGGAATTGGTTGTCTGTTGGCGGGTTGGGGGCTATTACAACTTTATGGTTTTTGCCATTCCAACCATTTTCTATATCGCATCACCGGACCGTTTTTCAATCCCGGACCTTATTCGGGCTATCTGGCGATGCTGCTTCCTGTCTGTCTGCACCATCTGTTATTGGCTAAAGGTTGGCAACGCTACTGTTGGTGGGGAGCATTCGCTCTGATGCTTTGCATTATTCCTGCTGCTATGAGCCGTTCGGCATGGGTGGCGATAGTTGTCAGTCTGCTGTGGGTATTGGGGACGCATAAGGATTGGTGGACAGTGTCTATAAACTATGCAAAGCAAATGCCTCATAAAGCGGCCGGATATGTGACTTCTGTCTGTATTCTTGTAATGTTAGCTTGCGTACTGCTTTTCTATTTGAAGGCGGATTCAGTACGAGGAAGACTTTTTATCTGGAAGAATACTTGTACCGCCATAGCGGAACAGCCGTTCATTGGTTATGGTCCAGGCAGCTTCCAGATGGTATATGGTAATGCGCAGGCTGCTTATTTTGGAGCAGGTAATGGTACGATGGAAGAAAAGAGAGTTGCAGGCTACGCTGAATATGCTTTTAATGAATATTTGCAATCTTTGGTGGAGGGTGGAGGCATGTTGCTGCTGTTAATGCTATTGTTTGGTATATCAGTCTTCAGACAAGGGCTTACTTATAAGTGATACGGTTTTTGTGGTGCATTGTTCTCGCTGGCGGTATTCGCCTTTTCCTCTTATCCTTTGCAAATACTTCCTTTTGGCATAGCGGGTGTTATATTTTCAGCAGCATGTATATCAGGGGAAGAGAAGGATATGCGAACAGGGAAAAAGAGGAATTTGTTGGCATTAACTTTTTCGGTATTGCTCTGTGGTGGTGCTGGAATAGCTCTCCACAAGTTACGTGGCCTGAATGAAATTGGTGAGCGATGGTATAATGCGAATGTGTTATTTTATAGTCATGTGTATGATGCTGCCTCTAAAGGCTATGAATGCCTTTACTCCTGTTTGAATTATCATCCGGAATTTCTGATGAATTATGCCGGTTCGCTTTATTCCGAAGGTAAACCTTTGGAAGCCTGTAAAATATTGGAACGTGCAAAACAGATAAGTTGCAACTCTGAGGTCTAGAATGTACAGGGGTGCTATTATCAGTCGGCAGGCTATTATCGGTCAGCTGAATACTGTTTTGAACAATCGTTACAGCTAGTTCCGGAGCGACTTTATCCTTATTATTTGTTGGCAAAGCTTTATGCTGAACCTAAGTTTTTGAATCAAGAAAAAGCGAAGCAAATGGCTACCATTGTCATAACTAAGTCTCCCAAAGTGTATTCCAAAGCCGTTGATGAGATGAGGCAAGAAATGGTGCTGTTGCTAAGCTGTTATAAATTAATTATTAATTTTAAAATGAAGAGATTATGAAGAAAAATTTGAAATTGATCGTATTTGCGGTCGTGTTGTGCGCGGTATCTGCGCTGAATGTAAAAGTCGTGTTGGATACAGAACACTCCGGTGATTTGGCGTTGACATCGTTGGCGGCAATTGGTGAAGGTAATTCGGGTGAAGGTGGAGAAGGTGGAGGGGGGATGATTATGGTCCGTGTGGTACTAATATTACTGGTGATGTATCGATGCAAGATTGTCGTGGTGTGAAAATGTATGCTCGCGTTACTATTACTTATACATGTGAAGGTCAAGGCTTAGGCATCTGTAGTGATGGGGTTGAGTATTATTTCTATGATTGTGAAGGTAGCGTGATAAAACATGATGAGTATATTACTACTAAAAGTTGTAAATAATGATAGGAATCAAATATTCTGTAATTAGAAAAATAGCGTTTTGTATTCTGCCGGTTATTTTGTTTTCATGTAAATATGAAAATCGTATCGTAGAAAGAGGTGCAATATTTGTAGCTAATCTAGACAGTACATGTACATCTGAATTCAAGTATTCTAATCTTTATAGAAAAGTAATGGCTATTGCCTTAGATAATAAAGAGGTTATGTTGGTTGAAATAAGCAAAATGCTTGTTTATAAGGATAGGCTGTACTTGTTAGATCGTAAATCGCAAGGAGTATATGCTTTTCAGAAAGACGGTCGTTTTGTGCGCAAATTCGGTAATTTGGGTGCAGGACCGGATGAGTATGTCAACTGTAGAGACTTTGCGATAAATTCTGATGCCGGTGAAATCTATGTATATGATATGGTTAAGCATAGGATTCATAAGTATGACATAATTTCAGGTTCTTATAAGGAGAGTATACAGGTAGATAAGAGTATTGATATTGATTATATCACATATAATAGTGGGTATTTGTATGCGGCGCAAACTTCTAACAGAAGTGAAAAAAAAGAGGAAGTCTATTATTTGTTGTACCGGATAGATATTGAATCGGGGAGGAAGACAGCTCAATGGTTAGATGCGGCATCTTATAATAAAGGCTGGAATGATGAATTAATGCATGGCAATATTTTTTATAATATTAAGGAGGACGAGGATTTATTTGTTTTAGGTTTGATGGATACTGTTATGTGTATAAAGAAGGCTGAAATACTCCCTTTTTTAGCGATAGAAAGTGAACGGTTGGTTCAAAAAGAGGATATTCTAGAAGAAGAACAAATACCGACCTCTAATCCAAGAGTGCGTAGTAAGCGTATGATGTCTTTGTTAACTCGTTTGTCTGCCCAGAATAAATACTACCAGATATTCAATGTTTTTGAGCATAATTCTATGTTATATTTTAACTGTATGGGTCGAATTAGTTATTTTGTACAATACGATGAGAAAAGGCGAACGACTTCTACCTATTCACGAATGACAGATGATGTTCTATTCCAAATGATTCCTGACCATTTTCAATTGCCTATATTTTTATCTACAGATAAAACCGGAGTCTATTATTATGTCCCAAATGAGAATTTGAGCGAATTGAAATATTTTATAGAAGAGAATAATATATCCGAAGAAGTGGTAAATAGGGAAAGTGTAAAGAAATTAGATGATGATTCAAATCCTGTTATACTCTATTATGAATATAAAGATTAAGGGAATATTTCAGGTATTTACTACTGTCTGTATCATGCTACTCGCATGTATATGCATGAGGAAGAGTCATGATATGGAGAAATCACATGAAAAAATAGTGATGCTATTATCTTATGTAACATACTCTGTAAATATGTTGAAAGAAGTGTCAATTGAAGGGATAAATTCAGCCGTTTTCCCAGAGAGGAATGCTTTGATATATTGTTTTTCAGAGGATATGTGTGACGAATGTATATATCAAGATTTGGCAGAATTATATGAGGCTCAAAAAGAAGTAGGAAAAGATAGGGTTTTACTACTTCCTGCATATAGAACGATTCGTAAAAATCAAATAATCCTTAGAAATAGTTTCATAACTTTAGATATATGAATATTTCTCCTGATTCTATTAAGTTTCCATTTCATCGGGAGAACGGATTAGAGCAAAGATTCTTTGTTTTTACGGATGAAGTTGGAAGAATCAGATCTTTATTTTTTCCTCAAAAGAATAAGCAAGATGTTACGCGTATATATCTTAGCGGTGTAAAGAGGCAAATGAAATGATATGCGAGATTATCTATGAAGGGGAATCTGGGATTGACCGTACTGTTAGGCGGAGCCTTTACTTAAGTCAAAGTATCAAGAATACGAAGATTGTCATTTATTTGCCGGAGTTGGGATGCGCTTCTTGTTATGAGATGCAGTTACAGTTTTTACAATCAACAATTCCCTCTGATATTAAACCGGAAGTTTTTATTGTGGGGAAGTTTTCTAGTTATCGTGAGCAGAAACTTTTTGAAGAGAAGAGTGGTTTCACAACATATAGAATAGAGAAATCGCTCACAGGTTTTCCTTTATCCATGTTTGATGAAATTCCTATGACTTTTTTGTTGGGAGAGAATATGATAGGATATGCTTTTTTTGATTCGTCAAAATCAAATACTCTTTCAGACTTGTATTATAAATTTGTTATAGAAAAAATGCGTTACATTCGGGAATGAAAGAAAAGTGTATTGCCTTAATTCTTTAAGAAATAATGAAGGGAATTTGTTATATCCGAACGCCTATGAATTTAAAAACTAAACGCATATTGAGGAGAGTCGGCTGGAGCGTCTTCGGATGCTTCGGTCTTTTTCAGATATATGTATTCATCCGGCTTTACCTGCTGACCTCTTTTGTCATCCCCACCTACTCTATGTCCCCTACTTTGACGGCAGGGGATTACATCATCGCTTTCCTGCGTATCCCCGGTAGGCGAGAAATAAAGAAAGATGACGTACGCCCCGAGCATTACATTGTGCAGCGGAAAGAGGGAACGCGTGAAGTGCGAAAAGGAGATGTAACGGTGTTTAACTTCCCCTATTTCCAGGGGGAAGAAAGAATGATTATGGGGTTCGGCCTGTTCTTTTGCAAGCGTTGTGTGGCTACACCGGGAGATACTTACCGCTGGTTGTGGGAGGGAGGAACCCATAGCGTATATCTTCCTCATCAAGGAGAGGCAGTGAGAATAGATACCGTGAACTTTCATCACTACAGCCGCTGCATAGAGTATGAGACGGGATTAATGCCGAAACTGATGAAAGAGTCTGTGATACATGCTGACACGGTGATGCATAGTTATCGTTTTAGATGCAACTATTACTTTATGCGTGGTGATAACTATGCGGATTCTTACGATTCACGCTTTTGGGGGATACTACCGGAAGATTTTATTCTGGGAGTAGGGTTGTTTACATGGTTTTCTAAAGAACCGGAAACGGGAAAAATCCGTTGGGAAAGAATGTTTAAGAAATTGTGAAGTTAATGATTGACAATTAGTGATAAAGAAAATTTTGATTTGTGGCTTGATACTTGGCTTGCCAACGGCTTGTTCCGGTTTCATTATCCTGCCCAGTC
>OBCY01000203.1_pt1 | contig 12212 bp, 9 predicted proteins | sample 1496051 | NCBI WGS metagenome assembly OBCY01 (sample SAMN01760917, study PRJEB22395) | human gut metagenome | reverse complement strand
CTATCAAATGATTTAGATGCGGCAGAGCAGGTATTTACGGATGCGATTGAAAAACATAGTAAGAATACCGAGCTTTATGAAGCATGTATTCAATTCTATTTGGATACAAAGCAGGCGATTAAAATACCGGAGCTTATGGATGAGGAACAATGCTTAATGAAGGAAAGGACGTATGATGAAAGATGATGAATTGTGGTTGAAAAAGATAAAGGAGCGGCTGGATGATTATTCCGAACCGTTGCCTGATACCGGCTGGGAACGGTTGGAGAAAGTATTGCCTGTCTCCGCACCCATGTCTGTAGGAAAGAAGAAACAGATCATGTTCCGCCGTTGGGCGATGACGGCTGCGGCAGTTGTGCTGGTGGCTGTCTCGTCTGTTAGCTTGTGGTTGCTGCAAAGTCCGGTAGTGGACGAGGTGCGTCGTGCAGCTGAACCGGCTCTGGCAACGATACCTGATGTGTTGCCGGAACAGACAAAGCCGGATACTCAAGGAGAACAGCCGGAACCTGTTATCCGGCGAGTCATTGAACAAGGGGATTCTCGTCATCAAGCTCTTGTAGCGCAGCATTTGGAGACGGAAAGCAATGTTCAGGAAGTAAACGTGAACCGACAAGAAGAAATAGTGAATTCAGATTTGAATTCAAATGTGACAGAAGCGACGGAAAAAACGGAACAGGCAAAGGAAACGGAAACTTCATCTTCGATTCCTGAAAAGAAGGAACGCGAAGTGTATCGTCCTTCCAGTAGAGATAAGTTCCATTTGCCTACTGAAAAGAAATCATCTGCCGGAAATAAAGGTTGGGCGGTTGGCATGTCTGTAGGAAATACGGGAGCACTTGCGTCGCTGGATAATACAAATGGCGGTATGCACTCAGGTCCGAATTCAACTCCGATGTTTAGTGATAAACTGGATTTACCGAATGTTTCCAGTGGTATTCTGGATATTCCTGAAGGACAAGAACTGGTATTTGAAGGCGGAGTACCTTATCTGCGGAAAAATACCCGTCAGGTTAAAAATATCAAGCATAAGCAACCTCTTAGTTTCGGTTTATCGGTACGGAAAGCATTGCCGAAAAATTTTTCTGTGGAAACCGGTGTGACTTATACGATGCTGTTGTCTGAAATAACATATGAAAATAGTTCGGAAAAGACAGATCAGAAACTGCACTATATCGGTATTCCGGTGCGTGCAAACTGGAGTTTCGTTAATGACAAGCGTTTCACGGTGTATGTATCTGCCGGTGGTGCAATAGAGAAGTGCGTCTATGGTAAGGTAGGAAGCGAAAAGGAAACGGTGAAACCCGTGCAATTATCTGTAATGGGTGCGGTAGGTGCTCAATATAATATTAGTAATAGAGTGGGAATATATGTAGAGCCCGGTGTTTCCTATTTCTTTGACGATGGCTCTCCGATAGAGACTATACGAAAGGAAAACCCGACGAACTTTACGTTGCAGGCAGGGATCCGTCTGACTTACTAATCAGTATGAATAAAGAGTGATAGAGTGGTAGGGGGATAAAGTGGTAGTGAGATATCACTTTATCACCCTACCACTCCTTTATTTTAGTTTACTATAACCGTTTCGAAGTATTCCTTGAATAACTTTTCCGCACGTTCCAGCTGTTCGGGAGTGTTTTCTTTTACTTCTTTCAATTGGTAATCCCATCCCATAGCTTCGTACTTATGCACGCCCAGGCGATGATAGGGAAGTATTTCTACCCGCTGTATACTTTTATATTGACCGAGATGTTCGCCCAAACTGCGGATGTCTTCCTCAAAATCACTATATCCCGGCACTAATACATAGCGTAGCCAGAAAGGCCGGTTCTGTTCCTCCAACCAGGCGGCCGTATGCAAAGTTTTTGCATTGCTGCATCCGGTCAGCTTCTTATGGCGTTCGGGATTGAATTCTTTGAGATCCAGCAGCACTAAATCCGTCAGGCTCAATAATTCTTCTACTTTTTCATTCCAGATGCCACCATTGGTATCCAGGCAGATGTGAATGCCGTTTGCTTTCAAATCTTTGAACAGAGGTATAAGCGCTTCGGCCTGTAATGTAGGCTCGCCGCCTGAGAATGTGATGCCACCCTTTTTCCCGAAAAATACTTTCTGGCTAATAGCCATTTGCAGAATTTCTTCCGGTGGGGTAGGCGTACCCCCTTTTGCGTCTATTGTATCCGGGTTGGCACAATAGAGACAACGGAATGGACAGCCTTGCAGGAAAACGACGAGCCGGAGACCCGGCCCGTCGAATGTTCCCATACTTTCGTAGGAGTGTACGTTTATCATATTACATTCTTTCGTGGAAACTACGGCTGATGACCTCTAACTGGTGTTCGCGGCTCAACTTCACAAAATTCACAGCATAGCCGGAAACACGAATTGTGAGTTGCGGATACTTCTCCGGATGTTCCATGGCATCTTCCAGCATTTCACGGTTCAGTACGTTTACGTTCAGGTGGTGTGCACCTTTAGTAAAGTAACCGTCCATCATTGTTACCAGGTTTTCAACACGGTCTTCCGGTGTTGGGCCGAGAGATTTCGGAACGATTGAGAACGTATTGCTGATACCGTCCTGTGAGTCACGATAACGCAACTTAGCTACGGAACTCAACGATGCGATGGCACCATTCTTATCGCGTCCGTGCATCGGGTTGGCACCCGGGGCGAAAGCTACACCTTTGGCACGCCCGTCAGGGGTGGCACCTGTTTTCTTACCGTACATTACATTGGAAGTAATCGTCAGCAATGAAAGGGTAGGACGGGCATTCTTGTAAACAGGTAACTTTTTCAGTTCTTCGCTGAAATAGTATACCAAGTCCACACCGAGGTGGTCTACACGGTCGTCATTGTTACCAAAACATGGGAATGTACCGTCGATATCGAAACCTTCCGTCAGGCCGATGTCGTTGCGACGGGCTGTAACCTTTGCATTCTTGATGGCTGACAGTGAGTCGATGGCAATGGAAAGACCGGCTACACCATAAGCCAGATTAATGCGTGGATTCGTATCGATAAATGCCATCTGAGCCTTTTCGTAATAATACTTATCGTGCATGAAATGGATGATGTTCATTGCCTCGTTGTAGACACGGGCAATTTCGGTCAGTACTTTCTTGTAGTTCGACATTACTTCCTCAAACTTCAATGTTTCACCGGTCAATACGGGAATACCTTTTACCATGACAGTACCGGTGTTTTCGCAACGTCCGCCGTTGATAGCAAGCAACAAGGCTTTTGCCAGGTTGGCACGTGCCCCGAAGAACTGTATCTGCTTGCCGATGGCCTGATAGGATACACAACATGCGATACCATAGTCATCGCAGTTACGTACTTCGCGCATCAGGTTATCATTTTCGTATTGGATGGAGCTGGTATCTACGGATACTTGTGCGCAGAATTTCTTGAAACCTTCAGGGAGTTCAGGTCCCCAAAGTATGGTCAGGTTCGGTTCGGGAGAAGGACCGAGGTTATACAATGTTTGCAGGAAGCGGAAGGAAGTCTTTGTTACCTTTACGCGTCCGTCGTTGAAACGTCCGCCAATGGCTTCCGTTACCCAGGTCGGGTCTCCGGCAAAAATATCGTTGTACGACTGCATACGCAAGTGGCGTACCATGCGGAGTTTGATAACGAATTGGTCGATCAGCTCCTGAGCAAATGTTTCATTGATTTTGCCGTGTGCCAGATCATATTCAATAAAGATGTCGAGGAACGAAGAGACGTTACCCAGAGACATAGCTGCACCGTCTTGCTCTTTTACAGCGGCCAAATAAGCCATGTACACCCATTGTACGGCTTCCTGTGCCGAAGTAGCCGGGCGACTAAGATCGAGTCCGTAATATTCGCCCATTATCTTAATATCTTTCAAAGCCTTGATCTGCTCTGCCACTTCTTCGCGCAAGCGAATACGGGCATCGGTCATCGGACCGGTCAGATTGTGCAAATCTTCCATTTTGGCTTCGATGAGGCGGTTGATACCGTAAAGGGCCAGACGGCGGTAGTCGCCGATGATACGCCCGCGGGCATAGTTATCGGGAAGTCCGGTGAGGAAACCCAATGAGCGGAATGAGCGAATCTCTTCAGTATATACATCGAATACGCCGTCATTGTGTGTCTTGCGATAATGGGTAAAGATATCTTTTACCTTATCATCTATTTCTACGCCGTTTTCGCGGCAAGCTTTCATCACTACGTTGATGCCACCGAACGGCTTGATAGCACGTTTCAACAGTTCATCCGTCTGCAAGCCAACGATAAGTTCATTCTCCTTATCTATATAACCTGCCTGATGTGAAGTAATGGTAGATACGGTATGAGGATCGAGAGAACGAACGCCGTTGTTGGCTCTTTCTTCTTCGAGTGCTTTCAGACAAAGTTCCCAGATTTTTTTCGTGCGCTCGGTAGGTCCTTGCAGGAAGGATGCGTCTCCAGTGTAAGGCGCGATGTTTTTACTAACGAAATCACTGACATTGATTTCTTTGCTCCAAAGCCCGTCAATAAAGGTTTTGTTCAATTCCATAATATTCATTTTGTTAGTGGGTAAATGTAATGTTATCCTTTTGGGGCTGCAAAATTACGGAAATATTTCCGTAATAGTATGGATATATATGCCTTTTTTATGTTGAACAGCATAAAATAACTATTGTTAGGTATGCCACTTTCATCACTTGCCGTCACTACCACCTTTTGTTCCTCTTAAATCTTTTCAATCTTTTCCTCTTTTTCCTGATTTATTCTGTTTACCTTTGCTTTGTAGTGCGTTGAAGTTTCCTTTAATGGGAACGAAATAGGGCTCCATATGTCCTACGGACACACGAAGCCCTATTTCGTTCTATTGAAACTGTTCCTGATTTGCTTTACAATGATTTTACTTATTTGTAATAATAGGATTCGTTACATCAACTAATCTCCTTGTATATATGTTATTTTAGGTATAGAAGATGATTTTTGTGCGGAAATGTTTGTGATATAAAAAAAGAATCGTACCTTTGCACCGCTTTAAGAGGAAAGCCCTTCTTGAAAGGAGGAGTTTTGGAGAGGTGGCAGAGTGGTCGATTGCGGCGGTCTTGAAAACCGTTGTACTGCGAGGTACCCGGGGTTCGAATCCCTGTCTCTCCGCTAAAAGCAGCTAAATAATGGCTGCTTTTTTATTGAAAATACTTACCGGAATATACAAGGAGAGATGCTCGAGTGGTTGAAGAGGCACGCCTGGAAAGCGTGTATACCCCTAAAGGGTATCCGGGGTTCGAATCCCCGTCTCTCCGCAGGTTGACAAACCGTTTTTATTATTTCTTTCTACTACTTTCCCTGATTTGCAGATTTGTCGGAATGATTACTTGTCTGACTGTTCTATCCCCTTTGATTTGGTCTATTAATAAACGACAAGCCGTTTCTCCCATTTTATAGGTCTGATGTGATACTGCCGATAGTTTCGGTTCTACATAGTTGGCATGTTGTTCGTCTGTATAACCGATGATAGCTATATCTTCCGGAATGTGAAGGCCGTGACTTTTAATAACTTCTATGGCGGCAAAGGCTAATGTGTCATTCATGGCAAGAATGGCATCGGGAGGTTGAGGAAGGGATAACAAGGCTTCCGTTGCTATTTTGCCCTCTTCATAATCTATTTTCCGACAGATTACCAGTTCTTTTTCAATGGGAATACGATTGTCACGAAGAGCTTCCAGGTAACCGTGTTTTCTTTTTGTCACAATATCCAAATGGTTAGCTCCTCCTATGAAAGCCACTCGTTTACTACCGGTATCCAATAAATGTTGGGTAGCCATTTGTGCCGATTGCACTCCATCTGCTACTACCGAAGAAAACTGGTCGGTCAGGCAAACACGGTCGAAGAGGATGAGTGGCATATTAATGTCCTTCAGGGCAGCAAGATGAGCATAATCTGTAGTTTCTTGGGACAGACAGGCAATGATACCCTCTACCCGCATATTGACTAAATTCTCAATATTCCTTTTTTCATATTCGTAGGATTCATGTGAAGTGGTGATGATGACAAAGTATCCGTTGTCTACTGCCATATTCTCTATCCCGTTCAGGATGGATGCGAAGAAATGGGTAACGATATCCGGTACAATGACTCCAATGATACGCGGGGTATTCTTTCGCAGACTCATGGCAAAAGGGTTGGGACGGTAATTCATTTCTTTTGCCAGCTTCTTGGCTTTAGCGCAAAGCTCATTGCTAATTTCAGGACTGTCTTTTAGTGCCCTGGATACAGTGGGAATGGATACGCCTAATGCTTGGGCGAGATCTTTTAATGAGGTATGTTTCCGGTATTCCATTTTTTAAGTCTGCTATATTAGATTCATTTACAAAGAAAACACATTCCCCGATAAAAGAGGGTATGGAAGGATGTTTTTTTTACGTAAACCATTACGTATTGTTTTCGCTTCTTATATGCTGTCCTGAAATTATTCTTACCCTATTTTTGTCGCATCTAAAAACTTTTAAATTTAATTAGTTATGCAATACCATGAAATCGGAAAGACAGGGATGAAAGTATCATCTCTCAGTTTTGGAGCTTCTTCTTTAGGAGGGGTTTTCCATGATGTTAAAGAGAAAGAAGGAATTGAGTCTGTGTTTACTGCTGTCGAATCGGGCATGAATTTTATAGATGTCTCCCCTTATTATGGGCATTATAAAGCAGAGACTGTTTTAGGAAAGGCGTTGAAAGACATTCCACGTGACCGGTATTATCTTTCTACCAAAGTGGGACGTTATGGAAAAGATGGTGTCAATACCTGGGATTACTCTGCAAAACGTGCGGTAGAAAGTGTATATGAGAGCATGGAACGTCTGAATATCGACTTTATCGATTTGATTAATGTACACGATATTGAGTTTGCTGATCTGAACCAGATTGTTAATGAGACATTACCGGCATTGATAGAATTGCGTGAAAAAGGAGTTGTCGGACACGTCGGAATCACTGACTTGCAACTTGAAAACTTGAAATGGGTAATTGACCACTCGCCCAGTGGTACGGTAGAATCTATACTCAATTTCTGCCATTATTGCCTGTGCGATGACAAGCTAGCGGATTTTCTTGATTATTTTGAATCGAAAGGAATAGGTGTGATAAATGCCTCTCCGCTATCCATGGGATTGTTGAGTGAACGGGGCGTTCCTGCATGGCATCCGGCTCCGGAACTTTTGGTGGATGCTTGTCGCAAAGCAATGGAACACTGTAAGGCAAAGAATTATCCTATTGAGAAATTAGCTATGCAGTTTTCTGTTAATAATCCTCGGATTGCAACTACATTGTTCAGTACGGCCAATCCGCTGAATGTGAAAAAGAATGTCTCTTTTATTGAAGAGCCGATTGACTGGACGCTGGTGCATGAAGTGCAGGAAATTATTGGGGAACAGCAACGCGTAAGTTGGGCTAATTCTTAAAATACAGCTGTCTATATGGACTATACAATAATTGATGCCCATGCCCATCTATGGTTACGGCAAGATACGGTGGTGGATGATCTGCCCATTCGTACGCTGGATAATGGACGCTCGTTGTTTATGGGAGAAATCCGCCAAATGGTTCCTCCCTTTATGATGGACGGGGTGAATAGTGCAGAAGTTTTTCTGTCGAACATGGACTATGCGCAAGTGTCTGCCGCTGTTATTACACAGGAATTTATTGATGGTATTCAGAATGAATATCTGGCAGAAGTTATTTCCCGTTATCCCGATCGCTTCTTTGTTTGCGGAATGTGTGAGTTTCGTAAGCCCGGGTTTCTGGCACAGGCAAAAGAACTAATTGCAAGAGGTTTCAAGGCTATTAAAATTCCGGCTCAACGCTTGTTGCTTAAAGAAGGACGGGTGATGCTGAATAGTGAAGAGATGATGCAGATGTTTCGCTATATGGAAGAACGGGATGTGATGCTTTCCATAGACTTGGCGGACGGAGCAACACAAGTTCACGAGATGCGGGAAGTTATTCAGGAATGTCCCCGGTTGAGAATTGCTATCGGGCATTTCGGAATGGTGACACGTCCGGATTGGGAAGAACAGATACGGCTGGCTCTTCATCCCAATGTGATGATTGAATCAGGAGGAATAACATGGCTTTTCAATGATGAGTTCTATCCTTTTAAGGGAGCGGTAAAAGCTATACGGAAAGCAGCCGAACTGGTCGGGATGAAGAAACTGATGTGGGGATCGGATTATCCGCGTACTATTACCGCAATCACTTACAAAATGTCGTATGATTTTATAGTGAAATCACCCGATTTGCAGGAAGATGAAAAAAGGCTGTTCCTCGGAGAAAATGCCCGGAAATTCTATGGATTTACTGATCTTCCCGTATTGCCATATATCAAAAACATGTCTGAATAAGAAGATAATAATACCATGAAAAAAAATACTTATGCGATACCTTTGGCGCTGGTATTCTGCCTTTTTTTCCTTTGGGCGATTAGCAGCAATCTACTCCCGACAATGATACGGCAGCTGATGAAAACCTGTGAACTGAACACCTTTGAGGCGTCATTTACCGAAACTGCCTATTGGCTTGCTTACTTCATTTTCCCGATTCCGATAGCTATGTTCATGAAGCGTTATAGCTACAAAGCAGGCATTGTTTTCGGTTTATTATTGGCGGCATTGGGTGGTTTGCTCTTTTTCCCTGCTGCCATGTTGAAAGCCTATTGGGCCTATCTTTGCATATTCTTTATCATAGCTACCGGTATGTGTTTCCTGGAGACTGCTGCCAATCCGTATGTTACCGTTTTGGGTGCACCCGAAACAGCACCGCGACGGTTGAATCTGGCACAATCTTTCAACGGACTCGGCGCCTTTATCTCTGCTATGTTTCTGAGTAAACTGATTCTGAGTGGCACGCATTATACACGTGATACTTTACCCGTAGATTATCCGGGTGGGTGGCAGGCTTATATACAAGTAGAGACGGATGCAATGAAGTTCCCTTATCTGATGCTGGCCTTGCTGTTGGTGATTATAGCGGTGGTATTCATATTTTCCAAATTGCCACAGATAGGAGATGAAAGTAAGACTTCTTCTTCCGGTTCAAAGAAAGAAAAGTTGATTGACTTTGGTGTACTGAAACATTCACACTTGCGTTGGGGGGTAATTGCGCAGTTCTTTTATAATGGCGGGCAGACAGCGATCAACAGTTTATTCCTTGTCTATTGCTGTTCTTATGCAGGACTTCCGGAAGAAACCGCAACAACTTTCTTCGGACTTTATATGCTTGCTTTCCTTGTCGGGCGCTGGATTGGTACAGGACTGATGGTGAAATTCCGTCCGCAGGATATGTTGTTGGTTTATTCCTTAATGAATATTCTTTTGTGCGGAGTGGTAATGATCTGGGGAGGTATGGTAGGATTATATGCTATGCTGGCTATCTCTTTCTTCATGTCTATTATGTATCCTACCCAGTTCTCTCTGGCTCTGAAGGGATTGGGTGACCAGACAAAAAGTGGTTCGGCTTTTCTCGTGATGGCTATTGTCGGTAATGCCTGTCTTCCTCAGCTGACGGCTTATTTCATGCACGCCAATGAGCATATTTATTATGCAGCTTATTGTGTACCGATGATTTGCTTTATATTCTGTGCCTACTATGGCTGGAAAGGTTATAAGGTTATTGATTAAACAATTAATTTCAAATATATAAAATGAAAGCAGTTCAAATAGTCAATCCCTCTGAAATGAAGGTGGTTGAACTTGAAAAACCGGTGGTTGGTGCCGGTGAGGTGTTAGTGAGAATTAAGTATGTAGGTTTCTGCGGTTCCGATTTGAACACCTTCCTGGGGCGTAACCCGATGGTGAAGTTGCCCGTAGTGCCGGGGCATGAAGTAGGTGCGGTCATTGAAGAAATAGGTCCGGATGTTCCGGCAGGCTTTGAAAAAGGAATGAATGTGACTCTGAATCCATATACTAATTGTGGTAAATGTGCTTCGTGCCGCAATGGTCGTGTCAATGCCTGCGAACATAATGAAACATTGGGAGTGCAGCGGAATGGCGTGATGTGTGAGTATGCTGTATTGCCCTGGACTAAAATTATTCCGGCAGGTGATATTTCTCCGCGTGATTGTGCCTTGATTGAGCCGATGAGTGTGGGATTTCATGCCGTTTCGCGCGGTCAGGTGATTGACAATGAATATGTGATGGTCATTGGTTGCGGTATGATTGGTATAGGTGCTATTGTTCGTGCCGCTCTCAGAGGTGCCATTGTTATTGCTGTGGACCTGGATGATGAGAAGTTGGAGCTGGCTCGGAGAATGGGAGCGTCTCATACGGTTAATTCTAAAACGGAAGATGTGCATAGCCGGATTCAAGAGATTACGGAAGGCTTTGGAGCTGATGTTGTGATTGAAGCTGTCGGTAGTCCTGTGACTTATGTAATGGCTGTGGATGAAGTTGCTTTTTCAGGGCGTGTCGTTTGTATTGGCTATGCGAAGAGTGAAGTCGCTTTCCAGACGAAGTATTTTGTCCAGAAAGAATTGGATATACGGGGTTCCAGAAATGCACTGCCGGCCGATTTCCGTGCGGTAATCAACTATATGAAGGCAGGAACTTGCCCGGTAGAAGAATTAATAACGAAGGTAACAGTACCTGAAGATGCATTGGAAGCTATGACAGAGTGGGCGGTTAATCCTGGAAAAGTATTCCGTATCCTTGTACAGTTATAAGAGATTTCAAGGTCTTTTAAATAAGGCTTTTTAAAATTAAAAGAGGGTGCATTCACTGTAGGAATGTACCCTCTCTGTCTTTAATCGGTCAGTTTAGGTTGGTCTCTTATTGTTTTAATCCTATTTTACTGTTTTTTCAGATCTATCGTATAGGTTTGTTTTCCGTCATAAATCGTATTGACGATTATTTTTAATCCTTTCTTTCCTGTCAATTGCCTGGTTATTTCATCCAGTCTGAATGATACGATTCCCCAACCCGGTGTACGTTGTTCATCGTTATAAGCATTGTGCCGGAATTCCAAAGTGAAATACTCGTCTTCCGGATCAGGTGTTTCGGCCGTTTCATTTATGACCAGGTTCAGCATGTGCTTCTTATCTGGATTATTGCTGTGGAAGAACTGGTGTTCTATGTTCAGATAATTTCCTGTAATCCATAATGAGGTAGCATTGATACGGTCATTACCGATGCTGTCAGCCGTTTCCTCGGTAAGTGGAATAATGTCTTTTGTCAGTATGTTTTCAAGTTGGATAAGTTTCACATTATAGTCATAGCCCGGGATATCTTCTTCCAATGGAAGGAAATGAATAAATACACGTTGGTTGTTTTCCACTGCGTAGTTATGGATGTAAGTAGTATCACTGGGATACATCTTGTCACCGTCATCCAGATTAAAAAAGTATTCCTTTTCTCCTATAACTTCTATCGTACCGATTGTGAAACGGGTACCACGATTTTCGTCATCATCATTCAGACAAGACTGTAACATCGGTATTATTAAAAGTGCAAATGTAAATACTACCGAATAAAATCTCAGCTTCTTCATCAATTGTTGTTTTTTGGTGTTAATCTTATTTTCTACATGTATTCAAAAAATACAATATGAGGGTAAATACTGCATAAAGGACTGTTAAAGAAACAAAAGAGTTAATTTCTTGCTCGCTACGTGCAGTATTTCTATCTTTACCGCATTTATTAAGGTAAACACGTGTCAAAGGAAAGAATGGAAGAACAGGAACTGGCAGGACGGTGCAGGCAAGGCGACAACCTTGCCAGGAAGGAGCTGTACGAGCGCTATGCAGGGCGGATGCTCAGCGTGTGTCTTCGTTATGCAGGTGACCGTGATACAGCAGAAGACCTCATGCACGATGGTTTCCTGAAGCTCTTCGATTCTTTTGATAAATTCACTTGGCGAGGTGATGGATCCTTGCGGGCGTGGATGGAGCGTGTTATGGTGAATACGGCGTTGCAATACTTGCGCAAGAATGATGTAATAAACCAGTCGGAGGGGTTGGACAACATACCTGAAACGTACGAGGAACCCGATGCTTCGAAAGTGGAAACTATTCCCCAAAAGGTGCTGATGCAGTTTATCAGTGAATTACCTGCCGGTTATCGCACCGTATTCAACTTATATATATTTGAAGAAAAGTCTCATAAGGAAATCGCCCAGATGCTGGGTATTAATGAGAAGTCATCGGCTTCGCAGCTGACACGCGCTAAAGCTACTTTGGCTACAAAAGTGCGGGAGTGGATGAAGAACA
>OBCY01000196.1_pt1 | contig 12462 bp, 7 predicted proteins | sample 1496051 | NCBI WGS metagenome assembly OBCY01 (sample SAMN01760917, study PRJEB22395) | human gut metagenome | reverse complement strand
GTCTAGAATATTCATTTACCGTTAAAAGTTGCACATCGATATCCGGCTTAGCAGCATCTATATCTGCACCTGTAATTTCCATATATCCATTACCCAATGGTCCAATATGAAACACTTTCATTCCCCCAAGCACAACCGTAAGCAAAATCAGACAGGCCGCGCCAACTCGTGTATAGAGTTGGATTCGCCGTTTCATTCTGTTCTTACTTCTCCCTTTTTTTCTTCTGTGATTTGCTGTCATACTACAACCCCCGTATATCAAAATATGATATATGATTCTAACATATTTTTCTACGGATTATTTCAAAATTTGCTTAGTTTTTTCTTAATTACTTTTTTCCAAACGTTCAAAGTAAAGCTGCACGGCCTCATACTCTTGAATATTTCTCGGCATTGGCAATCCACCATACATCAATGCGGCTCCGGTATAAATTTTCCCATTTTCTTTGTCTTGATAGAATGCTTCCTCCTCCAAATTTCGCAAATACAAATAATACACTTTTTCATTCGCATGCTTTTTCGTCAGCACATAATTTACAAGCACCTCTGATTTATCTTCACTTGTAAATTGCCATGCTGTATACGTATGGTTTTCATAAGGATTTGACAAACGGTCGTATATTCCGTCATGAATCAGGCTTTGGTATTTTTTATAAGCTTCTATTTGATATCGAATCTCTTCTTTGTCTTTTTCGCACAGCTGGTTCACATCTAATTCATACCCAAAACTTCCAGCCATTGCGACAACTGCTCTTGTATACATCGGTGTGTTTCTTCCTGTCTGATGATTTGGACAAACCGACACATGAGATCCGACTGTGCTAATCGGATAAGCGAAAGAAGTCCCGTATTGTATAGATAACCGCTCAATTGCATCTGTGTTATCACTACACCATATCTGAGGTGTATAATAGAGCATCCCGGCGTCAAATCTCCCGCCTCCTCCGGAACACCCTTCAAACAGAATATCCGGATATCGCTGAATCAGCTTTTCCAACAATTCATACAATCCGAGTACATAGCGGTGGTAAATTTCTCCCTGTCTGTCTTTCGGAAAATATGCAGACCACACATCACTCAGATTCCGGTTCATATCCCACTTCACATACTCTATATTTGCAGAATCTAACACCTCACACATAGCTTGAAACAGATATTCTCTCACATCCGCTCTCGCCATATCCAAGATCAATTCATAACGGCTTCTGTTTGGTTTTCGGTTTAAAATGGCAAGACACCAGTCCGGATGTGCCCGATATAGCTCACTGTCCTCCGAAACAGCTTCCGGCTCGAACCAAATTCCGAACTTCATACCCATCTGATTAATACGTTCTACCAGCTTTCCAAGCCCGCCTTTTATCTTCTTTTCATTCACAAACCAGTCTCCCAGTCCAGAGGTGTCATCTTCCCTCTTTCCAAACCAGCCATCATCCATAACGAACATTTCTACGCCAAGTTCTTTTGCCTCCTTTGCAATTTGAAATAGCTTTTCTTCATCAAATTGGAAATAGGTAGCCTCCCAGTTATTGATTAAAATCGGGCGTCTCGAAAGTTTATATTTTCCTCTGCATAGATGATTCCTATATGCCTTGTGAAATGTATTAGAAAGTTTTGAAAACCCTTCTCCACTATAACTCATTACCACTTCCGGAGCATCGAACACCTCTCCCTGTTTTAATTGATAAGAAAACTGCGTAGGATGAATTCCCATAACCATACGTGTCTGTTCAATTTGATCCACTTCTACCTCAGCAAGGAAATTGCCGCTATACACAAACGACATCGCATAACAATCCCCTGTCGTTTCTGTCGCATTTTTACTGCATAAAATCACAAACGGATTGTGCTGATGGCTGGATGTCCCACGCACACTTCCAATGGACTGCATTCCATGCCTTATTGGAAGACGTTCCAGTTCCCGCTCCATCGCATGTTTTCCATGAAAGTGTACCATATCAAACTCTTTGTGGTAAAACTCCAAACATGCTGATGCCACCTTTTCCAATATAATAGTCTCTGTTCCCTCATTAATTACAGTGACAGCTCTTGTAATGATGTCTAACTCATGAAACACGCCATAATACAATATGACCGCAACATTTGTTGTGAAATCTTTAAGCTTAATTTCTAATGTATCCGCTTCCTCTTCTTTCGCATACATTGCAGGAAGCCCGCAAATACTATATTTTCCCTTGTAAATCTTATGCGATTCATAACGAAGGTCAGCACCATATCCTCCATTCCCATCTATGATACGCAATGACTCTGTACGATAGTCACCTGTTCCATATGTGGAATACTCCTGAAGCAGTGTATCCATCGAAAATTCCCGGCGATTACCCGCATCTGGTATTTGTCCAGAAAATCCTCTATCGTACATCTGCACTAAATAAGACATATCACACTTACCGACCCGCTTTCCATAGTATAGATGTTGTAATACTCCATAATCTCCTATCATAATTTGATATGCAGTATTTTTACTCTCTAATGTAAATATATTTTTTTCTTTATCAAATTGAATTGCCATGTTCTTTTTCCTTTCTCGGCAACAAAATTGTAATTGTTGTCCCTTTATCTTTTTCACTAACAATATTGATTCCGTAATCCATACCATAAATCAATTTAATACGATCATCTACATTGTTAATTCCAATCCCTGTAAAATGTTCACTTTTTTTATCTTTTTTATTATTCAAAGTATATAACTGCTCTGCATCCATTCCTACACCGTTATCCTCAATGTCAAATCTCAGATATTTCTTTTCTTCTTTTATAAAAACGGAAATTTCCCCCTCCATTCCTTCTGGAAATGCATGAAAAAATGCATTCTCTACGAAAGGCTGCAAAATCAACTTTGGAACGAGATATTCTTTACATTTGTCCACTACATAAAATTCGACTCCGACTGCATCTCCATATCTCGTCTGATTAATCAAAACATAATTTTTCAAGTTTGCCACTTCTTGTTCTACTGTCACAAATTCATCCGTATTACTTATCGTATTGCGAAGCAAGGAAATAAAGGCATCGATGACTGCGGTCGATTTTTTCACATCCCCCTGCCATGTCAACCACTTTATACTTGCCAATGTATTATACATATAATGTGGATTAATCTGCATCTGCAATGCGTGAATTTCCGCGTTTCGTTTTTCTTCCTGAATTTTCATGCGTTCTTCTATATATTGATTGATTCGCTCCAGCATCGTATTATAAGCTTTCGAAAGTTCTTGAATTTCTTCTGTTCCTTCCACATCTACATATTCCTGCATATTTCCTTCCTGCACAAGCCTCATCTTATCTGCCAGTTTTGATAATGGTCTCGTCTGTTGTTTAATAAAAATAAATACAAACAGTCCTATCAAAACCGTAATGCCGAGCGTGAGAAGTATATTGCTTTTCAGATGATACTGCTGTATGAATGCAAAATCCGGATCTATAACGCCGACCATCCGAAAGTTTGTACCTTGAAGTTTCTGCGTCAAATACATCTTTCCCAGACTCTTCCCTTCACCGTCGACTTGATCCAAAATCATCTCCAATTCCTTTTTGCCTTCACCGTTTAAATATTCTCGCTCATTTGAAGAGATCACCTTTTCATTCTGATTCAAGATAATAATATCACTTGTATCCGATGTAAAATAATCGTACATTTTTTGAAACTCAGATTCTTTGATCGATATAAATATAATTCCATCGCAAACATCCTTCTCACTGTAATTCAGACTCTTTGCCATCACCAAAACCGGCACATTTTTTTGATCGTCGGTGTATCCTTTTTCTTCATACTCGCAAATCAGCTTTCCTGGATTGCTCATCGCCTTTTTCGCCACTTCACTTTGCAAAATTGCCTCCGCTGAGATATCTTTTCTGGCATTATTCAAAATATAATTTTTCCCGTTCATTCCCATCAGCATTACACCAAGCTCACTGTGCTCATCTACTTTTGTCTCTTTCATATGTTTCTGCATATAATATATCGTTTTCATCTCTTCTTCATCTGTCTGATTCTGTGTCGTTAGATATTCCCGAACCGCCCAGCTCATATTTGCTTTCGAGGTAATCTCAATCACATCCGAAAAAAACTTATAAAATTCTTTGTCAATCTGCTTGAAAATTTTTCGCTGTGATTCTGAAAAATTATTTACAAATACCTTTTTGGAAATAAATAAATTCAATGTACTAAGAGCCACCGAAAGACAAGTGATTCCCACAATCACGGTGCATAAAATTTTTACAAATAACATATTTATATGGATTTGCCTCTTCATGTGTTACTCCTTTTTCATCTGTCTTTTATAAGAGCTCGGTGTATTTCCAATCATTTTTTTGAATACTCGGCAAAAATAACTATGGTCCGAATATCCGATTGCAGCACTGATTTGTGATATACTCATATCTCCCTTTCGCAAAAGTTCACAAGCCTTCTCAATTCTGATTTTATTCAAGTATCCGCTGAATCCTTCTTTTGTATGTTTGCTGAAATACGAAGACAGATAATGATAATTAAAGTTAAAATTTTCTGCAATTTCCGAAAGTTCCAGCTGCTCCTGATAATGCTCTTTAATATACTTTTTCATTTTCGAAATTTTAACATCTTCTGCCTCTAGCTGATAAACTCGCAATGCTTCCAATTTTTCTATAATATCTTGAAACACCTGCACAAATTCTTCGATATAGTGTGTATTGTCAATCCAGTTAAAATATTGTTGCCGCAATTGCTCGCTTTCCACTTCATACCGCTCGATTTCCATCAGATAATTGTATAATAAATTCTTGGTCAAATTTTTCAAGCGGTACTCCTCTACCTGTCGCTCTTTCAAATAAAACACATATTTTTTGAGCATCGCAATTGCATCTGCAAATCGACTATGAAGTAACAGTTCTGAATAATCCGCAAAGGGAAACCGTTGTTCTTTTTCCAAAACTTGTGGCATCTCTAATACAAGCAGTGATTTTTCCTTAAAATAAAACTGCCTGTTTACCATATCTTTGATTTCTTTCTGATAACAGTCCTTTATGTTCTTCATACCGGCAAAACTTTTTCCCACCACAAAAAATACATTTCCATACATTTTCGCCATCTTATCGACACAGCTTTCAATATCCGCCAATACAAGCTTTTCATCTTTGACACGAAAGTTAAAGATACAACAGAATACCTCTTCCTCTAAAAAAACATGGCAATGCACATACTCTTTCTTACTCTGAAAAAAATCGAAAATACTTTCCTGCACAGATGCTATCTTATCTTTTTGATTTCCACACACTTTTTTCAAATTGATCCCCAAAAGTCGATACAGTGTATGCGGAAAATACTCCACAAACAATGCTTCATCTAACTTTTCTTGATAACCACATAAAAACCGTTCCATCTGGCTTTGAACGGAATCAATTTCTTTTCGCTCAAGTTCCATTCCCGGAATTTTTCCAGCCACTTTTTTCAAAGTTGAAAGCAAAATTTCCGGATTTAATGTCGGTTTTAAAATATAATCCACTACCCCATTTAGAAATGTAGCCTTCACATATTCAAATTTATCGTAACTACTCAATATCACAAGCTGCATTTCCGGAAAACGTTTATTTAAAATTTCTGAAAATTCAATTCCATCAAGCACAGGCATCACGATATCTGTGAGTACAATATTCGGTTTTGTCTTTTCAATCACTTCCAAGCCTTCCTGCCCGTTGGAAGCTTCACCGACAATTTGGAAACCTTCCTTTTCCCACTCCAGCATGTGCTTCATTCCTTGACGCATAATAAATTCATCATCAATAATTACCACTTTACAATATTCTGCCATCCTTACACCTCAATCTATAGTCTAAGGACGAAGAATCTTCGACCCTTCGCCCTTTTACCCAACTATATCTTATTATATCACAATTTACTGACATGGAAAGCAATTTCCAAATTTTTATCCGATGGTATCCGATACTGTTCGTGCACCGGTGCTCCCCAGCTGTCATCTCCTCCAACACCCATCTGTTTTGCAAGAATTCGAACCCATGTATAATGTATTTTCGGTAATTCTTCCTGATGTAATGCATTCTCAAGTTCGTACGCGCTATATGGAAGGACGCTGCTCTCAAATGGAATCTCTTCACATGTAAATTGAAGACCCCTGCCATACTCATCTGTCACTTTCAGCCATCTTGTTCCTACACGATTTCCACACTCCTGAGGAATCAGATAATTCGATAAATTTTCTTTTGCTGTACCCTCAAAAATGCCAAGTCTTGCACCTTCCATTCGGTCGACATAGTTTTCCTCCGGACCATATCCATAATATTCAAAATTATGATATCTCTCTTTGAGTTTGAAATCCATTCCGAATGCCGGTATTTCAGGAAGACCTTCTGTCCCTTTGTACAACAAGTGTACATGCACAACACCGTCACCTGACATCACATAGGAAATTGTACTGTATGCTTTTGGAATCGTCGGCAGTTCATACTCAAACGTAATCCGAACCTGTTCTTCCAATTCCTCCACTTTCACATCAATGACTTTTTGATACAAACCGGCAGTCAGCCACATACTGCGGTCAAATCCCTGTTTTGCCCCACGGTCATTGTCGGTACATGCTCTCCAATAACTCGTCTTCGGCGCCCGTGTAATATACTCTGTTCCATCATACTGAAGTGATGCAAGACCTCCCTCACTTTTTGAGAACATTGCCAGAAAGCCTTCACCCTTCACTCCAATATTGACATCGCCATAAATCACCTGCATCTTTTTTGTCGTTTGTTCTTCCTCTTCCGTAACCTTCTTGACAAATTGTCCAAAACAGATCTCATGTCCTGCATCTGCCCAAATCGTGTCCTCCGTCAATTCCATTGCCACTTCATAAGTGTACTCTCCAGGCTCATCTATATTTGGATAATCCAATTTCACATACTGTTCTTCTTGCGCCTGTACAACTACGTTTCGCATACTTTCAAAGACAGGATAACCATCTAGCATCATACGATAGACAAGTGTATAAGCTTCTGTGGAAATAAATAAATTCTCATTTTTTATAAGCACTCCATTTTCGTCCGGAGTCAGTTTCACATTCGCATAGAGTTGCTTTACTTCCTGTGCTTTCGGAGAGATTTTTCGATCTGCATATACGATTCCATTTGTACAGAATTCATAGTCTGTTGCTCTGTCATCATAATCTCCACCATAAGCAAACACTTCCTCACCTTGCTCATTCTTCCGAAGCATCGACTGATCGATATAATCCCAAATAAATCCGCCTTGATACAATTCATATTTTGACTCTAAATCCGTATATAATTTCATGCCACCGCAAGAATTTCCCATTGCATGCATATATTCACAACTGATATATGGTTTTTTCGGATCATTACTTAGAAACGCTTCTATCTCCGCCGGCTTTGCATACATACGACTTTCCATATCACTAATATGATCAAATTCACGATTCCAGAATACACCCTCATAATGAACTAATCTTGTGTCATCTTTTTCATGGAAATAGTCTGACATCGCCTCAATGCAAGTACCCGCATAAGATTCATTTCCACAAGACCAAATTAAAATAGATGGATGATTTTTATCTCTTTCAAACATCGATTTCGCCCGATCCAAAACTGCCTCTTTCCACTCCGGTCTGCTTCCGGGAACATTCCAAGAAGGTTCACACTCACCCATCTTCTGCCATGAACCGTGGGATTCCAAGTTTGTCTCATCGATGAGATAAATTCCGTAAATGTCGCACAGACGATACCAAAGACTCTCATTTGGATAATGCGAAGTACGAACTGCATTGATATTGTGCTGTTTCATAAACTCAATATCCCAAAGCATATCTTCCTTCTTAATAGAACGACCTCTTCGCACATTAAATTCATGCCGGTTCACACCTTTAAATACAATTCGTTTTCCATTGATATGCATTACTTTGTCAATCATCTCAAATGTTCGGAATCCAACCAATTCCGGAACTGCTTCGATCAGATTTCCTTTCTGATCTTCCACATACAGATATAATTGATACAAATATGGGTCTTCTGCACTCCATGCATGTACATTTTCAACTTCTCCGCTAATTTCACATATAGAGTTTCCCTTTATATTTTTTTCAAAAACAATCTTTTCTTCTGCATTTAGAAGCACTGCTTTTACTGCACAATCTGTATGTCCCGAAATTTTTAATTTGAGATATAATTTCCCGTTTTTGTAAGAATTGTCCAGTGTGCTTTTTACAGATAAATCTTCAATATGTGTTTTTGGAACTGCATACAAATACACATCGCGGAAAATTCCGGAAAATCTCCAAAAATCCTGATCCTCCAGCCAGCTTGCGCTGCTCCGTTTGTAAACTTCAACGGCCAGTTTATTTTCACCGTCCTGAAGATACGGGGTAAGCTCAAACTCCGCAGGTGTAAAACTGTCCTCACTGTATCCAATAAACACTCCGTTCAGCCATACATAAAAAGCTGTCTCTACACCTTGGAAGGAAACAAATACCGGTTTATCCTGTAAATTTTTTTCAAGTACAAAGTATTTTACATAACTTCCCACCGGGTTATATTCTTTCGATACCATCGGCGGACGCAGATACTCTGTTCCATCCCATGGATACATCGTGTTGATATATTGGCATCGGTCATATCCTTGCGTCTGAATATGTCCCGGTACTTCAATCGAATCAAACATTCTGCAATCAAAGTCTTTCTTATAAAAATCTTTCACTCTCACAGTCGGATTTTTCGCATAGCTAAAATACCATGTTCCATTCAAAGACTGGCGAAGAGGCATGTCAGCCCCTAACACCATCTCTTCTGTATTTTCATAATAAACATGATCTGAATGTGCTTCTTTTCTATTTACAGCAAACACTTCTGGGTCTTCCAACCATGTAAGTCTTGGTTCACTCACCAACATATCTCTTTCTCCTTTATTTCTTCTATATTTATCCTTTTACCGAACCTGTCATACCTGCAACAAACTGCTTCTGCATCACAAAGAAAATCAACGCTGTCGGAAGTGTTGCAATGACAACCGCAGTCATCATCATACCATAATCCGGTGTATAAGAGGACCCCATTGCCGAAAGTACAAGTGGCAGAGTTCTCTTTTCTGGTGACTGCAATGCAATCAACGGCCATAAATAATTGTTCCAGCTTGTCATAAATGTTACAACAATCGCTGCCGCATATGTTGATTTCATCGTTGGCATAAAGATTTTAATAAAAATTTTCACTTCTGACAAGCCATCTATTCTTGCTGCTTCAATCAGTTCCTTTAGAAATGTCTGTGCATTTTGTTTGAAAAAGAAAATCAAAAAGGCTGTGGCAATTGCGATAATAATAACAGCCATTGGTGTATTCAACGCAATTACTTTCAGCGGTCCCATGTTAGAGAATTTACTGAACAACCGGAACAGAGGAACCATCAATGCTGCAAACGGAACCATCATAGACAGAAAGATAAAATTGAATACCCTTTCTCTAGCTTTTGTTTTGTACACAACAAATGCATATCCCGCCGCTGATGACACAACCATCGCAAGCGCTGTTGTAACTATCGCAATTATAATTGAGTTTTTAAATGCATTTACATACTGAAGATCTGACGCCAACAATGTTTTCAGATTCTCGAAAAAATATGTTCCCGGAATCATTGTTCCTTTTGTAACTTCTACCGACTTGTTTGTTGCCGCCACAATCATCCAAAAGAACGGGAACACCGAAATAAACGATACAATCGACAAAAAAACATATCGAAATACATTTAACACTTTTTTACGCATCTTTTCCTTCACCTACCTTCTTCTGAATAAATGATAAGACAACTATCAACACTACGACAACATAGGAAACTGCTGCTGCATATCCGAAATCTGGTGAATATTTAAACAAGAGATTGTAAATATACTGCGAAATCGTGATTGTCGCATTTGCCGGTCCTCCCTGGGTAATATTCATCGTTTCATCGAACAGCTGAAGCGTACCAATTGTAGAATTTATTGTCGTAAAAAGAATAATTGGTTTCAGCAGCGGCAATGTCATATATCTGAATTTTTGGAATGCATTTGCACCGTCAATATTTGCTGCCTCATAAATCGAATCGTCAATGCTCTGTAATCCTGACAGATAAAACACCATATTATAACCTGTCCAGCGCCATGTAATCGCAATAATGATCAATATCTTCGCCCAAATCGGATGTGTAATCCATGAAATCGGTTCTGAAATCACATGCAGATTCATCAGTAAAGAGTTAATGAAACCATCCGTTGCAAATAAACTTTTAAAAATAATAGAATATGCTACTAATGATGTCACACATGGTAAAAAGATTGCTGTACGAAATACTCCTCTGAATTTCAGTTTCTTATCATTCAGCATGGACGAAATGACCAATGCCAATAAAATCATAATCGGCACTTGGATAACCAAGAACAATACTGTATTTATCAATGCTTTTTTAAATGTTGTATCTGTCAATAATCTCTTATAATTTGTCAACCCATCAAAAGTTAAATTGTTGCCGACACCTGTCTGAAATGATGTGATAAATGCCTGTATCATAGGATAAAATACAAATGTCACAATCAAAACTAAGCTCGGAATGATAAATAACCATCCTATACGATTCAACTTTGGGTTCAAACCATTTGTTTTTCTTCTCATGATTTGCCTCCTCAAAAAATGAGGGACGAGATCTTTCTCGTTCTCGCCCCGTGACTGTTCCTATTTCGCAACTGCCGCCTCTACTTGTTTCTGATAATCAGATAATACTTTATCTACATCTGTACCTGCAAGAATCTGTTGTAATGCCTCTGTCATCATGTCTTCAATTGCATATGTATTTTGTCCGTAGTTAACTGTTGGAACTTCATTCTGCCATTCTGCAAAATCAGCAAATACTTCCTGTCCTCCGTAGAATTCTACGCCTTTGCTATAGTTTTCTACTGTTTGAGCTGCTTTTAGTGTACTTACAAGATTAATATCTACAGCTAACTGGTTCATCAATTCTGTATTAGAAGCGAATGTCTCTTTCAAAAAGTCTTTTGCAAGATCTTCATGTCCTACATTTTTCAGGACATACCATCCACCACCACCGATAGAAGATGCATTTACGGATTCTGCAACGTTTGTCATTTTTGGAAATTCTGCCACTCCCCATTTTCCACTTTGGTCTTCTGCCTTTAAAATAGATGGTGAAATCCAGCATCCTGTAGGAACTGTTGCAACCTCTCCATTGTTGAATGCACCAACGAACTGATCCCAATCAGCTACCTGTTTTGAAATTCCTGAATCTACTATTTCTTTATAGATTGCAAATGCCTCTTTCAAAGCTTCGTTATCTTTGATATCAACATTACCGTCTTCATCTGTATACCATGAGCCAGCACTCTGAAGCATCATGCGGATCTGTCCAATATCACTTGGATCCAATGTCAACATATGTTTTCCTGTTTTTTCTTTCACCGCTTTTCCGATTTCAATATATTTATCCCATGTGAGATTTTGCATATCTTCTGCTGTATATCCCGCTTCTTCAATTAAGTCTGTGCGATAGAATACAGCTGCTACACCACTATCAAATGGAATACCATACATTTTTCCATCTACCTGATTCACACCAGTTTTATAAGAAGCGAAATCATCTGGACTTGCAATATCACTTAAGTCTGCGAATTCATCCTGATATGCTGTTAAATATCCCTGAATTCTGTAATCTTCGATCAACACAATATCCGGAAGACCCTCATACGAACCTGACGACAAGCTTGTATTCAATTTTGCTACTATATCATCTTGAGCCATTGTTACAACTTCTACTTCTACATCCGAATGATCTTTTGTATAAATCTCTTTTGCCTCGTTTGCCGCTTTAATATTAAAAGCTTCATCCCATGCCCATATTGTCAATTTCTTATCATCTTTTTTGCTCTCTTTTTTTCCTTCATTTGAGCTTCCGCATGCTGCAAGGCTAAAAGTCATTACTCCTGCCAATGCTATAGCCACTACTTTTTTTAGTTTCATAATTTCTTCCTCCTTCATATATCCTGAACTGATTTGATAATAAGACTTTATCACATATGAACATTTTACTAATAGGATTATTTTCATTCGTATTTTCACTTTTTTTATTCTTCAAAAGACTGAATAGAATTATTTTTCGATTCTTGCACTTTTTTCTGTAATATTTTTAGTTTTTAGATCTTTTTCTTTTGACAAAAAGAATTGTTGCTGCCACCATAGCAACTAACCATCCAGCTATCGGCATTCTATCCCCTGTTCTTGCTGACTCTGATTTCTCGTTCGGATTTGGATTTTCTACGACTTTCTTTTTCTGTAGTCCATCAAATGCTGCACGAAGCATCTTTTCTGCCTCTTTTACATCTGTATCAGATACATTTTTGTTTTCAAATACAGTCTCAGCTTTTGCTAATGCTGTGCGGAAAGTTGCTGCTGTACTTCTAACTTCATATA
>OBCY01000194.1_pt1 | contig 12494 bp, 10 predicted proteins | sample 1496051 | NCBI WGS metagenome assembly OBCY01 (sample SAMN01760917, study PRJEB22395) | human gut metagenome | reverse complement strand
TTTGATCATTCATAATGAAGTTGTTGGGACAATCCTTAACTTATTGACATTGATTGAGCGACACCCCCTTTTTGATTGAAATTTATGACAAAATGTTGGAATAGTGTTTAGATTATTTCAAGGCATATTTGAATTTATCGCCTCTTACCACTTGTTTTGAAATATGTAATGGGGTTCCATTGCTGTCATATACCATGTCTTCAATTAACATCAAAGCAGAACCTCTTGGAACATCTAAAAGTTCTGCTTCTTCTGAAGAAGCATAGCACAGCTCGATGGTTTTGCTACCTGTTAATGGGCGGATGTTATATTCATTTTGTAAAATCGCATAAAGTGAACCATTCAGATTTTTTGTCTGAAGAGAATTAAAAGCAGTAGTGAACCAGGTGGTTTCCATACAAATTGCGATATTGTCTACGTATCTTAATCTTTCGATTTTTAAGAGAGATTCATTCCCGCTTAAATTAAAAAAATGTTGTTGTCCTTTTGTTGGCATTTCATGTGACACAAGTATGGTCTTTGTGGTGAGTGTTTGCCCCATCAATCGAACGTTATCGGTAAAACTTAAGAAAGAAGAATTGTTCTGTCTGGTTGTTGCTGAGGATACAAAAGTTCCCTTTCCATGTGCTTTTTCGAGAAGACTTTCCTGGACAAGTATAGAAATAGCTTTTCTTACAGTACTTCGACTTACTTTGTACATATCGCTCAATTCGAATTCGGAAGGGATTTTCTCCCCTTGTTTGAATTTTCCTTCATATATATCATAACGTATCTGATCGGCCAACTGATCGTATAAAGTTTTGCTAATAGATGTGTTGAGTTGTTCCATAATAAACATACCTCCGACTTATAAATGATAAGTTTATATGTATATTATAGCAAATAAAAATTGTAAATCAAGATGTATGTAGATGTATTTTGAAAAAACGTATATTTTGATAAAAAATGCATAAAACGAACTATGTTGTATTGTAATGTATTCACAAAATGAAAAATACGGGTTTACAAGAGTACAAAATCAATGGTATGATTTATTCAGAAACAAGATGTATGCAGACGTCATAATATAAGTTGAGGTGTCAACGGAATAGGAAGGAGAAAAAAGAATGAGAAAGTTTTTGTTAGCATCCCATGCGTATCTGGCCAAGGGAATGAAGTCATCATTGGAATTAATCCTGGGTGAACAGGAGTGTGTGGATGTATTGTGTGCATATACGGATGAACAATATGACATCAAAGTGGAGATTGAAAAGAAACTTACAGCACTTCAGCCGGAGGATGAGTTGATCGTAATTACGGATCTGTTTGGAGGAAGTGTAAATAACGAATTTACATCGTTACTTACTAATACAGATAAAAAGATTTATTTGATTTCTGGAATGAATCTTGCGTTGGTTATGAACCTGGTTGTGAATAAAGATGAAGATGCAGATCTGGAATCAATGATCAAAGACTGTATGGAAGAATCAAAGGGTATGATGATTTACTGTAATGATCTTTTAAAACAGGAAGATGTTGTTGATGAAGATGATTTTTAATTTATAAAGGAGGATATGAGCATGGTACTAATGACAAGAGTGGATTGTAGATTGTTACATGGACAGACAGCGGTTTCATGGACATCAGGACTTGGAGCAGACTGCATATTAATTGCAAATGATTCAGTGGCTACAGATGATTTGAGAAAAACGACAATGAAACTCGCAAAACCAGCAGGAGCAAAGCTTGTAATCAAGAATATTGAGGATTCAATTACGGCTCTTAAAAGTGGCGTGACAGACAAATATAAACTTTTTATTGTTGTTGAATCTATTGAAGATGCTGCAAAACTTGCACTTGCAGTTCCAGCAGTGGACAAAGTAAATCTTGGACTTGTGAAAGCAAAAGAAGGAACACGTAATATTTCAAAATCTATCAATGTTCTTCCAAAAGAAGAAGCGTTGATTCGTGAGATGGCAGATGAAGGAATTGAAGTAGAAATCAGACAGGTTCCAAATGACAAAAAAATTAATGCAGTAAATGCATTGTAATATGAAGAAAAGAGGATAAGACAATGATCAAAGTATTATTGATATTTTTGATTGCATGTTTCGGATATAGTGATTATTTTACTGGAAAATCACTTCAGACACGTCCATTGGTTTTAGGACCTCTAGTAGGACTGGCAATGGGAGATTTACAGACAGGATGTGTGATCGGAGCTACTATGGAGCTCGCACTTATGGGAGCTGTTGGAGTAGGAGCTGCACTCCCACCAGAAGTTGTATCAGGTGGAATTCTTGGAACAGCTTTTGCAATTGCAGGACATAAAGATGCAGGAATGGCAGTGGCATTAGGTCTTCCAATTGCGATGCTGGTAATGTTATTAAGAAACTTCCTTTTTATTGCGATTGTACCACTTTTTGCAAATAGAGCAGATCAGTATGCTGAGAAAGGTGATATCAAAGGAGTATCAAGAATGCATTGGTATGGTGGAATCTTTGGAATGTACCTTCCAATGGCGATTCTTGTAGCTGTAGCATATTATCTAGGAAGTGGTGTTATGGAGAACATTCTGGATGCTATTCCACAGTTTGTGCAGGATGGACTTACAATTTCTGCGGGAATTCTTCCGGCACTTGGATTTGCAATTCTGTTAAGAATGATTTTAAATAAGAAAATTGCAGCATTTTTAGCTATTGGATTTGTAATGACAGCATATTTAAGCCTTCCGGTATTGGGAGTAGCAATCATGGCTGTAAGTATTGTAGCACTTATGGTATTCGGTGGAGTTGGTGATGCAAAACCAGTTGCAGCTGGAGGAATGGAGGTAGATGAAGATGACGACTTCTAATAATGAAACTAATTCAGGGATTACAAAAAAAGACTTGAGAAAAGTGTTCTGGAAATCTCTTCCATTTGAGATCTCATGGAACTACGTTAGACAGGATCATATGGGATTTGCCTATTCTATGACTCCAGTTATTGAGAAATTATACAAAACAAAAGAAAACAGAAAAGAAGCACTGGAAAGACACATGGAATTTTTCAACATTACAGTATATTTTTCCACTCTCGTATTAGGAATCGTAACTGCAATGGAAGAAAGAAGAGCGAAAGATCCTAACTTTGATACATCATCTATTAACAATGTAAAAGCTAGTTTGATGGGACCTCTTTCGGGAATTGGTGATTCCATTTTCCTTGGAACACTTCGAATTATTGCAGCTGGTATAGGAGCTTCACTGTGTATGAATGGGAATCCATTCGGTGCAATTCTCTTCCTTCTTTTATACAATATCCCTGCATTTGCTGTGCGTTATATTGGCATGATGAAAGGATATGAACTGGGAACAACACTTCTTGAAAAGATACAGAAATCTGGAATGATGGATAAAGTAACGAATATGACTGGAATTGTAGGTCTTATGACAATTGGTTCCATGATAGCTACAATGGTTAGTGTAAAAGTTCCACTTACGTTTGGATCAGGCGATGGAGTGACAGAACTTCAGGGAATTCTGGATTCTATTATGCCATGCTTACTTCCGGTATGTGTGACAGCATTGATTTACTGGCTTCTTGGTAAAAACGTAAAGACTACATGGATCTTGCTTGGTATTATCGTAGTTTCAATTATTTGTGCTTTCTTCGGAATCTTAGGGGTGTGATGTAAGAATGGATTTAGGAAAGACGATTTTTATCTCTGATATGGATGAAACTCTGTTTGATGATGATAAACAGATATCTGCTAAAAACAGAGAAGCAATTGTTGATTATCAGAAAAAAGGTGGACTCTTCACTGTTGCAACAGGAAGATCTATCATAGGTTTTCGTCCTTATCAGGATATGCTGAATATCCAGGCCCCCGTAATTCTATATAACGGAAGCTGTATATATGATTATCAGAAAGAAAAAATAGTATGGGTTCGTTGGTTACCGCAAGAAATCAAAATTTATATTCAAAAACTGGTAGATGAGTTTCCCAAACTTGGAATGCAGGTCATGACAGAAACAGGGATTTATTCGTATCACCCAACACCTGTATTTAAGGCGTATTTGAAAAGAGAATCCATAAATTATACAGAAGTAAAATCAATCGATGAAATGCCAGACGGTTGGATTAAGGCTGAGATGACAACAGATCTTGTTGATCAGAAACAATTTGATAAATTTCTTACTTTGACAGTGCCAAAAAATGTTCGATGTCTGGCAACAGGAACGTATTCGAGAGAGATTGTAGGCGCAGATGTATCAAAAGGTGATGCTGTGATACGCTATCGAGAACTTTTAGATCATAGCGAAAAAACCATTTGCTGTATCGGAGATCATAATAATGATTATGAAATGATAAAAGTTGCAGATGTAGGAATTGCTGTAGAGAATGCGTTAGAGAAAATAAAAAATGTGGCAGATTGGATTGTGACAGATAACAATCATGATGCGGTTGCAGTAGCAATCAAAGAGTTAGAACAATTAGAAAAGGAGAAGGATGAAATGGAAATCAGAGAACTTATTGAAAAAGTAATTAAAGATATGGAATCAGACGGAGGTCTTAAGAGTGTTGTATGGGTTGCAGCTGGAGGATCTCATGATGGACATTATGCAGCACAGTACTTTATGGATCGCGAATCTACAGCTGTACATTCTCAGCAGATTACAAGCAGTGAATTTGTATATGCAGCACCAAAATGTGTAGGTAAAAATACAATTGTTGTTCTTACTTCTATGAGAGGTACAAAAGAAACAATCGAAGCTGCAAAAATTGCAAAACAGCTTGGAGCAGTTACAATTAGCCAGTATGTGGATGAGTCTGAACTTACAGAAGTGTGTGATTACAATGTTCAGTATGGAAGCATCTGGGAAGATGATAAAGATCAGAGCAAAACCAATGCAGGAAATGCACTTCGCATGGCGATGGCAATTGTAGATATTGTAGAAGGATATGACAATTATGCAGATGCTATGGATGCATTTACAAAAGTGCAGCCAGCATATGTGAAAGCTCGTGAATACTGCAGACCATTGGCTGAAAAATGGGCAGAACAGATGAAAGATGAAAAATGCATCACTGTACTTGCAAGTGGCCCGGCATATGGATCTGGACATATTTTCTCAACATGCAATATCCTTGAAATGCTTCAGATTCAGTCTCCAACATTTAACAGCTGTGATTTCTTCCATGGTCCTTTTGAGATTACAGACAAAAATAAGCCGTTTTTCCTCCTTGTGGCTGATGGAAGAACAAGAAAAGCAGATGAGAGAGCAATTACATTTATGAACAAATATGCTGGAGATAAAGTATACATATTAGATGCAAAAGAATTAGGATTAAATAACCTAAAAGATTCTGTTGCAGAATACTTCAATCACCTTCTTTTCACGCCAATTTTAAATAATGTATATATGAAAGCATTATCAAAAGCAACAGGAATTGATTACACAACACGTAGATACATGTGGAAAGTAGAATACTAAAAATATTCAAATAAATTTAATGTCGGGAAAACAGGCAGTGCAATCTTGTGATTGTTCTGCCTGTTTTCCTGTAGTCAAGATTAAAATAAAAGAAATTAACTCAAAAACTTAACTTTAACATTAATTACGAAACATAGTTATTCAAAGAAAGTATTCCCTTGAGATAATGCATACATTGAAACAGAGATTGACTCCTTTCACCAGGAAATCTCCGTTCAAGGCAGAAGTATAGTATATTAATAAAGGATATTACCTGGATATTAAGTGGGGAACAGCAACGCCGATTCAGATCCAGGATCCAAAGTATGGAATATTTATTACGATACGCTCGAATTGCATTTTGCGCCCTCCGGCGGTCGCAAATGCGTTTTAGAACGGCCGCTCTGCGGAGCATAACGGCCGTCAGTTTTTCCGTTATTGATCATCGGTGGGATAATAGTACTTGTAACATCTCGTTCATAGAGCAGATTCGGAAGAATGGATTTATGGGATATTGATCTACAGAGCCAGCCACCGGCAGCTTCCTTTTTTCTGCTTTTTTCTATATAGTTGCTCTGTTTCTATTGAAACGATAGCTTTTTCGTAAAAAGCCGTACTTTAATACAATCCAAAACTGGATTTGAAAAAAATTTTGGATTCTCTAAATTTATGCACTCTTCAAAGGAAATAAATGCCTTCCAGTTTTCCCTTTTTGGATTTTGTTATGAAGTTTATTTACATTTTTTTCCATTGCCAGCAAAACACTTTCAGCAAGAACATTCGCTGTGCCACGACTCAAATATCTGCGAAACTGCATATCCTGTTTCAGTTCACCAAAAGATCCTTCTGCTTGGATGCTTCTATTTATTCTAAGAAGAATTCCTTCGTCAGAAAGAATCCGCTCCAAATCTTCCTCCCGATATTTCAAAAATGTTTTTGCTACGGAAAGCACTTTGTTTCGCTCTTCTATTGGTGTTTTACAGTTATTCCCCTTGATGCACTCTTTCTTGTAAGGACAATCTTTACATTCTTTACATTGATAAATGTTTTTTTCACTGATATATCCGGTTTTAGATTTAGAGCGACGGAGCTGTGTAAAAGGCAGCTGTTTCCCATTTTTACAAATATAAGAGTCACTTTTTTCATCATACTTCATATTTTCTATACGGCCGATGTCGTTTTTATATTTTCTCTTTTTTGATATTTCATAATTCGATGGTTTGATAAATGCCAACTGCTGATTTTGATCTAGAAATACATAATTCTCTTCACTTTCATATCCAGCATCTGCAATGATTTTTTGATACTTAAATGTCAGATATTCTTCTGTTTCCTTTAAGAAGGGAATTAAGGTGGTAGTATCTGTAGGCTGTGGTCCGATTGTCAGCCATACAATGTATTCAGAATCAACTCCATGCTGTAAATTAAATGCTGGCTTTAACTGTCCATTTCCCATTGCATCTTCTTTCATCCGCATAAAGGTTGCATCCGGATCTGTTTTAGAATAACTGTTCCTTTTTCCACAAATATGCAGTTTTTTTGTATATCCTTTTAAACGGTCCAGATAGTCTTCTAATGTTTCGATACTCTTTTGCAGCTGAGTTTTTCGTTTCCCAATACCATGTACAAATACAATGTTTTCTTCTTGTTTTAATGCGTACAGCTTTTTGCGTAACCGTTTTACGTGTTTCATTTTAACAGTATCACCGTGAACAATCCGAATACCATAAAGTTGCTCACATTCTGCAATGAGATCGGCGATTTTAATCAGCAACTTCGCCTGATTTTTGGTTACCGTCTTTTTCCATACAAATGTATATTTATTGGCGCAGGCTTCGATTTTTGTACCGTCTATAAAAATCGTTTCTCCCGAAATTTCTCCAAGTTCGTAAAGGAGATTAGACATTTCAGCGAGAATTCGTTTCGCACACGGAGCAAAATGAATACTAAATACTACGGAAACGAGCAAAAGTAGCATGGTCAGGAACTGGTTTTCCCTCTAAAAGATACATGAAATTAATATCTCGCTTACAGTTCAATTCCATAGAGCGAGAGGAATAATCCCCATTCATATAGGAATATAAAACAATCTTCAAGAGTGTTCTTGGCGATACTGTATTTATTCTTTCATAAGTAGAATATAAGTCCGTTAAATCCATAGCCTCCACAAACTGACTCAGCAACCGCACAGAATCATCTACTGGAATAATTGTTTCTAAGTTTAAAGGAAGTTTTAGTTGATATCCTTCCTCATTCAAAGTATAATTCTTGTGTAATAATATAGGGGTTTGCATACTTATATTTTACACCAACAGCCAGACTTTTCGAAGCCTGGCTGTAATTTTTTGCATAGAAAAGAGGCTGATAACTTTAACAGTTGTATCGGCATGATCATCTGTTAGTGCAAATTTATCTTTCAGGCCTTCTGTGATATAGACTTCACCGGAATCCGTTACGAAGACCGCTTCAAAATCATTACTCTTGGTTTTAAAGATATGATGGATGTTGTAAGTATGGAAACATCGAGAAATTTCAAAAGGAAAATGCACCTAATTTGTATCCAGAACATTGGCGGACAGAAATTGATGAGAAAAATCGATGGTTGTATGTAAATGTAAATGATGCAATTTATAGGGCGTGTTTTGCGAAATCAAAGGAAGCTTATTTAGAAGGATATCACACTTTTTTTCTGCGTTAAAAAAAATAAATCAAGAGTTAAAAGCTAAGCGTTTTCTATTTGGAGATTATGTGACGGATTCAGATATAAGACTCTATACGACATTGGTGAGGTTGGATCTCAATTATTCCCGTCATATTGGACTTTGTCCGGGGAGGCTAGAGGATTATAAAAATTTGTGGGAATATATGAGAGACTTATATCAGATTCCAGAATTTGAGTGTAATACATTTTTCACGGAATTGGCTTGTACAAATGATAAGAGGTTTCCTTTTAATCCCTTTTATGATATTGTGATACCACAAACAGACTATAAAAAAATTTGGAAAGAACCAACAAAAAGGGAAATTTTATCAAAAAATCAAAAAGAAAAATTTATCAGAGGAAAAGAAAAATATGAAATATTATATTAAAACTTCAAAAGATGATGTGGATTATCAAGCAGTCTGTGATATTTTGCGATATTATGGAATGAGTTTTCTTAATTCTGAGATGCAGAGAAAGGTGTTTCAAAATAGTTATGCAGTTGCATTTCTTTATGATGGAGATAAGTTAATTGGCTGTGCGAGAGCTCTTTCTGACGGCATAAGTGAAGCGGCTCTGTATAATATCGCTTTGAAAAAAGAGTATCATGGGAAACAGCTAGGAAGAAAATTAATAGATGCTATTTGCAAAAACAAGCCTAGGAGAAAATTTGTGAAACGGAAATTATTGGAATATTTGAAAAAGATAGACAGTAAGGAAGAAGAATTTATTAAAAATGAGAAAAATGTGCTGGCGCCTTATGTGATAAAAAAAGGAAGTTCTGTCATAGATACGGACAAGATGATTCGCGAAGGGGCTATGATTGATATTATGAAACAGCCGAGATTTGTAGATATCCCGGAGCATACGCATAAATACATGGAAATAATATATATGTTCAGTGGTTCGGCGACACATATTATCGATAAGACAGAAGTTAAGTTGGAAGCAGATGATGTTTTGTTTATCAAACAGGGAACACCGCATTCAGCAAGCGCCTCGGGGTATAACGATATTGGAATTAAAATATTTGTTCTTCCGGAGTTTTTACAATATCCGCTCAGCATGCTGAACGAAGATACGGCGCTTCGGCGTTTTATAAAAAAAGCGGCGGAGAATGACGGAAAAGATAAGGAGTTTTTGCATTTTCATTTGCAGGATTTGCCGGATGCCCAGAATCTGTTGGAGAATATGACACGAAGCCTTTTGAATCAGACGCGAAACAGCAAGAGAATTTTGCAGGCGACGATGGGAGTTCTGCTGATGGAATTATCGAATAGAACGTATACGATCACAGTCGGCTCCCCATCTTCCTATGAAAGTCAGATTGTGCTGGAAGCCTTAAGATACATAGAGGAGAACTACCAGACGGCATCGCTTAACAAGTTTTGCGAACATCATAATCTTCCATGCTATTATGTAAGCCGTCTTATGACCCAGTATTCCCCTTATACCTTTACAAAATATTTACAAAGAAGACGTATACTCCAGGCGGCCTATCTCCTGACGGAGACAGACACGCCGATAGAGCAGATTGTTGTAGAAGTTGGGTATGAAAATTCAAGTCATTTCCATAAACTGTTTAAAGAAGAATATGGAATGACACCGAAAAAATACCGTGAGAAATATGATTCTATGGAGAAGTGATGGGGATTTCTTATCCCATCACTTCTTCTACATGATTCGGGTACTTTACTGTGATGTAATACACTGCATTGCGGTACTTACGAGTTGCCGTAAATCCATCCATATTTGATGGAATACAAGGACCTATTTCCAGACCGTCAAAGGAACGTTTCAGATGTTCTGATAATGGTTTCGCAAGTGCAGAATCATTGTTGAAGTCTACCATTTCATCTAAGATAGACAGATCCCCGGTCTCTTTGATATAGGCAGCAGTACCTGCAATCAGTCACAGTGGATCATCATTAAATCCGCTTCCATCTTCAAACTGTGTCGCTGCAATGTCGAGAATTTTCTGGCGCGCGCAATCTGGGATCAAGTGTACGAATCCAAGCAGATCCTGACAGGAATCGCGGAATCCCATACCACGGCCGGTCCCTGACTCGAAATAAGAAGCAGAATTCTACATAAGAAGTTAAGTTCAATTGCTCGCAAGTCTCGTTGGTGTTTGTAAGGATAAGCTGGTTTACCTCACAAGTCTCATGGAGCTGCGATGAACCATGATTCACCATTCTGCCGTCATAAGATTCAGTGCCGGAATTGTTTATTCCCGGCTCAATTCCAGGAATGGTCAGATAATGAGGATGTACTTCATCAATAAGTTTATGAATCTCAGCATCCAAAGTATGTATTATAAAGTGATCAATTGACGCCCGACTTTTTGTCTGGAAAAAAATTTAAATAAAGCTTTTTAAAGTGCATGTGTATGTATACTCCTACATCTGTCAAGTATTGTGATTGTTACATTTTAACATGGTTGATACGAAGTGTAAATCTTGGTTTGTTTAATTCGACATTTTGCAATATACATATTTTGATTTTTGAAAAATACACAGGTGATTTGACGACAAATAATCCGGTTGCTCGACAAAAATGTAAAAAAACGAGAAAAACGTCATAAACCCGAGAAAGTGTTGAAAACAATAGATTTTCATATTTATAATGAACATTGGGAAAAAATACCATTTCAGGAATTTTACCACAATCAAGAACAGAACATTATTACATTAGAAGGGAGAACGTACTGTAATGAAAAAGAATCAGACAAAGCGTCTGCTTGCACTTGTACTAACACTTGCGCTGACATTAAGCAATGTGCCGACGACCGTATTTGCGGAAGATGTGACAGCGACTGAGCCACAGAGCACGACAGAACAGCAAGTGCAGTCACAGGAAGAGACGACAGAGCAGGTGGATCAACAACAGCAACAGGATGAAGATACTAATACACAGCAGACAGAACATGAAGCAGAGTTTCATGGGAACAAAGTAGCGGGGGTAGATCTTCGTGGAAAGTTTCAAAATGCATTTGGGGTTGCCCTTGAATATCGTTTCCGGGTTTCAGGGACACAGGATGAGTGGCAGACTGTAGATATCACAAAATCACACACATTGCAGTCAAATGTGTATGATGTACAGACACGGCAACCTTTCGGAAAATGGAAAGATGCAGGGACAATGCAAGTTAAAATCTACTACAATGTAGGTTTTGTAGTCGAAGGACATGAAGCAGGGGGAGTGTTGATCGACGGACAGAGTGCATCATCTGCTAAGGTTTACCAAAACGAAGCAGTGACATTTTCTGTGAAAGACATTGACGGGTATGACGTAACTGTAGAAGGCGTGACTCAAAATGAAAACGGAACTTACACAGTAGCGTCAGTACAGGCAGATACAACTGTAAAAGTGGTATATACACTGAGACAGTATTCGACAGTAGAGAGTACAGCAGTCGAAAATGCCAAAATTAAGATTAACGAAAGCAGTGATGCATCTGTTAAGGTAGAGAATAACAAGGAATTTACAATTGAAGTAACACCCAATGCAGGTTATGCGGTAACTGAGATTAAAGTAAATGATACAGCACTTGATAATGTCACTTTTGCAAATCAGACAGCAAGCGCATCTTATCAGGCAGGAGAAAATCAGACATATTCAGTAAGCGCAACGCTTGTAAAGACAGGATTTGCGTTAAATGACAAAAACGAAGATGGCGTATATGCAGTTGGATACCGTGATGGGATGGATCAGGCTACAACAGAGTCAAATATCTTCAACACTTTGGTCAACGCAGGAGCTTCTGTTCCGGCAGACCTGACAGTAGATGATGTGACAATTCAGTACTATGCAGGAGCATGGGGGAAATGGCAGGAAGTAAATTATGAACCAGACTTTTTGCATGGATTTACAGATCATAAATTTGGAACAAAAGAGACAGAGCAGATTAAAATTACATATGCCGGCAATGACCAATATGGAAGTTTTAGTTCTGATGAAATTACAGTAACGATTGTAGACCCGCGTTCTGTCTCAGTTTTGGAATTGAATGCTGGTGTTACATTACAATATAACACAGAAGAGACGATGAAGCAGGAAATCTATGAGAAAGTCATCGCTTCTTTAAACACAGGTGAGGGAACTGCGATTGCACATACAATCGATGACTTCACAATCGAATTTGAAAGAGCGCTTGGAGAGCAGACAGTAACAGTCTCTTACAAAGGCTCTGACGATTATAAACCTTGTGAGGCAAGTACTGTTATCACAATTGAAAAAGGAAAAGCCTCTGTAACTGTAAATTCTCAGAATATTACATACGGAGAAAGTTTTGCACCGGTATTTTCATCAAACCCTTCCGATGCAAAAGTAATTGGAATCATTGGTGGTGTGACAG
>OBCY01000192.1_pt1 | contig 12547 bp, 10 predicted proteins | sample 1496051 | NCBI WGS metagenome assembly OBCY01 (sample SAMN01760917, study PRJEB22395) | human gut metagenome | reverse complement strand
ATTTCGCCATTTTTATGAAAAAATCTGGGCTGATGAACCAGAAATGATTGAAGTAAAATATCAGGAAATTCAAGAATTGTATCCGCAGGCTGGAATTGCTTTGGCTCAAAATATATTAATACATCATAAATAAGTTTTTTACCAAAACAGGCGTGAGCCCGCTTCTCATATTGAAAAAAATATCACACTCATGCCTGTTTTTACTTTTTCATAACATTATTACCGATAATAATTACCGATAATAAAATCCATCAAACGAATCACGATATCTATATTTTTTCTCAAAATTACCAAAATTGTCTATAAAATCTCATAAAAATGGCGAAATCCAGCCGCTGCAGACATCCCGGAAGCGGCCCCAACAACAATAGCATACGCATCTTGAATGTGTCGAGCCAGAGAATTTACTGCCTCTTTATACTGTTCATTTTTCATAATGGAAGTTCTCCTCACTTTTCTCATGCTGTTATTTTATAATTAACTTCTTTGTGGTAGTATATCATCGATTCATCTGCACGTCAATCAGTTGTTATATTATTAATTACATCGAAATCAGAGCCAGCTAACACTGTAATAGCTGGCTCCAAATAATAACAAATTACTTAAAAATCTCTGTGATTAATTCCTTAGATGTTTCAATAAATCCAGTAATATTCTCATCTGTCATAGGAAGTGTAAGTGCAATCTGTCCTCATCTCTTTTATTATTAGATTTCAGGCATACTTGCTATTTTCTTCTATTCAGCTTTCCCCTCCGGGAAAATAATTTTAAACACAAAGAAAAAAATTACCATGGAAACTCCACCTGTGATAATTGTCACAAGCATGTTATAGACTGCCGGTGCCACATATGCAGATGCAACTGGCATCCACAGATTATTAAATCCATTACAAATCAGTGAAATTACCACCCATGCAATAAAATACCAGATTGCCTGATATAGAGGATTTCCATGGCTTTTAAAAGTAATATTTCTCTGAAGTGGAAAATTGATACACTGTGCAAGAAATGATCCCAGCTCATAACTGATAAAATAACCAAGTCCACCACCGATCAGTATATTCCCCGTTGCATCACGCAATACATTATACCCCAGTAAACTCCATGTAAATTTTACTCCAAACAGATTCATGGAAACCTTTGGCCACATAAATTCTGTACCAGCCAGACCAATTCCCAAAATCCCTGGTAAAAATGTAAATACAAGATACTGGAATACTGTCACGCCCATACTGAATATAACAAAATAGAATATCTGATAAAGCCATTTTGCAAAAGTAGCATGTTTCTCTTCAAAACATTTCCATATATTTTTTATATGATTCATCTGCACTTCCCTCCGGCTCCTTTTAATAATTTTTCATATTTCTTATTATTTCTTCTGTTTCTGAAATATCCGCCAACTACTTTTTTTACTCCAAGCATAAAGTGACCATTCACAGCATCGACAATTCCATATACCATTTCCATACTGACTGCCCCGCCGGTCATCTTGGCAATCCCCCGAAACGGCATATTGTAAATAAAAAGAATATTCAGATCCGGCTTTCCCTGTGCCTCACTCTTCTTTTTCATTTTTGTGAGACATCTATATATCAGCCTTGCAAGTCTGCTTTTTGCATAATACATCTGACAGATTGCATCATTGATTCCCAACTTTCCACTCCATCTTCCGTTCGGTATCTCATGGCCAAGAAGTTCACGAAATTCCTCATCTGATATTTTCTGCACGATTCCTGTATAATAGTAAGGCATTTTTGCCGGATTATACGGATACCCTTTACTATTTCCTGTTCTCTCAGTCATACCTGTTAAACGAATATCTGCAACACTGGCTCCTACCATAATCTGATAAGTTCCTGTTTCTATTTCCCACTGTCCCGTTTTTATATTCCAATAACGGAATGTCTTATCATCAAAGGGAATCCTGATCTGTCTGCTTTCTCCTGCCTTTAGATAAACTTTTGCAAAACCTTTTAGTTCTTTTTCCGGTCGGAACACGATTGCATTAGGAAGTCCTACATACATCTGAACAACCTCAGCTCCGTCTCTGTCACCTGTATTGGTAACTGAAACTTTGATTCCATCCTCTTCTATGATAAGATCAGAATATGTAAATTCCGTATAGGAAAGTCCAAAACCAAATGGAAACTGCACCCGTACTTTTGAAGTATCATAATAGCGATATCCTACATAAACACTCTCGCGGTATTCCGATGTTTTCTCATTACTCGGATAATATCGGAATGCCGGTGTCTGTTCATAAGATATGGGATATGTTTCTGCCAGTCTTCCTGACGGATTCACTTTTCCGGTCAGAATATCCATCGTTGCAGAAGCGCCTGCCTGTCCATTCAGATAGCCATGCAAAATCGCTTTGCAGCAGGTGTGCCATGGCATTTCTATCGCAGATCCTGCACTCAGTATTCCAATAATATTTTCATTCACTTTACTGATATCCTGCAGAAGATCGATCTGGTCCTGCGGAATACGCATATGGGTTCTGTCCAGTCCTTCTGATTCACTGATCTCATCAAGACCAAAGCAGAAAATCACAATATCTGCGTTCATGGCCAAATTTAATGCAAACTTTCTATCATTCTCATCTACATCTCCATTTCTCTGATAGCCTCTTGTCATCCCCAGAATATTCAGATCATATTGTTGCAAAATCGATGACATATCTTCTACTTTTGTTGGATTGACCATAGAAGATCCTGCCCCCTGATATCTGGGTGAAAAAGCAAAATCTCCAATAACAGCGATGGATTTTTTGGTATCCAGCGGAAGAATCTGTTTTTCATTTTTCAGAAGAATCATGCTTTCTGCTGCTGCTTTCCTTGCCAGTTGATGATGTGCGTTTCTGTCAAAGTTTTTATCTGAAGGCTTCTTCCCTGATGTCAGTTCCATCACTGCGTCCACCAGTTCTCCAACTCTTTCATCCAAATCCGCTTCCTTCAGCTTTCCATTTCGGACAGCTTCAATCACTTCTCTTGCAGAATCGTACCCACAGGACGGCATCTCCAGATTTGAGCCGGCAGCAACACCTTTCACATGGTCATTGCTTCCGCCCCAGTCTGTTACTACAATTCCATCAAATCCCCAGTCTTTGCGCAGGATATCTGTCAAAAGATGTTTGTCCTCATTAGCATAAATCCCATTAATCTGGTTATAACTGCTCATGATTGCTTTTGCGTGTCCTTCTTTAACAGCTATCTCAAAACCGGTCAGATAGATTTCTCTTAATGTCCGTTCGTCAACAACTGCGTCCATTGCCATTCTCCGAAGTTCCTGACTGTTAACCGCCAGATGCTTCGGGCAGGCATAAACGCCTTTACTTTGTATTCCGCGAATATATGACGCTGCCATCTTCCCGGAAAGATATGGATCTTCTGAAAAATATTCAAAATTTCTTCCACATAATGGGCTTCTTTTAATATTTAATCCCGGACCAAGCAGGATATTTACATCCATACTTGCTGCTTCCTCTCCAAGAGCCTGTCCAATCTCTTCCCCCAGATCCTGATCCCAGCTGTTTGCTATCGTCGCTGCTGTGGGAAAACAGGTTGCATTCAAGGATGCATTCAGTCCCAGATGATCTCCTGCTCCCGCCTGTTTTCTGATTCCATGCGGTCCATCTGAAAGAAAGATGGACGGGATGGAAAGCCTGTCAATTTCTCTGGTCTGCCAGACAGTTTTTCCACTGAGTACCGCTGCTTTTTCTTCTATTGTCATCTTTTCAACCAATTTTTGCTGCTTCATAACTGTTTTCCATCCCTCTTTCATCCTTATTCAGCATTCTTTCTTTTCTTATATCCTCTGATTACCAATACTTCCATTCCTGCTATGAAAAGTGCTATTACTACGTCGATACCAATTCCTGCTTTCTTCCAGTTTTCCATACCTGTTTCTTTGTGTTTTCCATCATAAGCCCAGCTGCTTACAACTGTATACATGACATTTTTGCAGGCATTTCTCATCTGAAGTACAGATGTTGGATGCTCCGGATTGGCTACATTGTTCTCTTCTCCGTTGAATGTAGACAGCATTGCATCTTCATGAATTCATCACTATCTATTACTCAACAACAATTAACACACTTTTTCTCTTCTTATATTTCTTCACCAGAACTACTTCCAGAAGAATCAGGATAACAGCTACTGCCACGTCCACACCAACCATGATTTTCATCCACAATGCCAGTGTTAAAGATGTTTCACCAGCATATGCATTACTGTTCACAACAGTATACATAATGTTCTTGCAGGCAGTTCTCATATACTGAACTGTGGATGGGTCAGATGTATCTGTAACAAAGTTTGTTCCTACATCAAATGTAGACAAACAGCAGGAACCGCCAGTTGCGATTACCTGATCTGCATTCATGTTAAATGCACCAGCAAAATAGTCGGTTTCTACAAAGCCTTTGAATCCCCATTCATCACGGAGAAGCGTTGTCTGCAGTTCGTAATTTCCGCCAGCCCACACATTTCCAATGTAGTTAAAGGAAGACATTGTAGCTGTAATATTGCTGTTTTTTACACAGATTTCGAATGGTTTCAAATACAGTTCACGCATTGCCTGTTCATTTGACCAAGTGCAGATCATAATCCAACGGTTTGTCTCCTGCTCGTTCATTGCAAAATGTTTCATATATGCATAAACACCATTCTCAGCAGCACCATTTACAACCTGTGCAGACATAGTTCCTGCAATGATTGGGTCCTCTGACGGGTACTCATATGTACGCCCACCAAATGCACTTCTATGAAGGTTCATAGATGGTGCATACCATCCAGAGCAACCAAGTTCTGTAGCCATTTTTCCCATATCATATCCGTATGTATGAGCTAAATCCTTATTCCATGTGCAGGCGATCATAACATTTGACGGGAATCCTACAGAACCTGCACCTGTAAAGTTATTGCTCACAGCGGATGGTCCATCGCAATCAACAGTAGCAACTTTTTCAACGCTTTTTGCAGCCCTGAATACTCTGATCAATCTGGTTTGTGATAATATTATAAAACCTGAAGAACAGATCATCGATATTGCACATGCCGACGCTTACGAAGATTCTCTTTATATCATGGATAAAATAAGAGAAAAAATCAACATACGTGATTTTATCAACACATCTTACGACTTCTGCACCGGAAGTCATGTCGGTCCTGATACAATTGCCCTTTTCTTTATCGGCAAAGACAGAGAACTGGTCCAGTCATAATTCTTCACACAAAAAGGCCGGGATCCTTTCGGATCCCGGCTATATATGGGGAGAATAAGCAATGGAAGTTAACCTTCAATTGCGATATAACCATCTTTTTCTTCAACGACTTTCGGTGCTTTCTTCGGAACAGAAAGTTTCAGAATGTCATCTTCACATTTCACATGTTTTCTGAATTTCATCCCTCGTCGGCATTACACGCAATGCTCCTTTTCTTGTTGTGATCACAGATGCTGCTGCATTTGCAAAAGTCAACATTTCCTTTAGTTTATTTTCATCTAAACCTTCCATTCCGTGTTCACAAATATAATGTAATACACAACCACAGAATGTATCTCCTGCTCCTGTTGTCTCAATTGTATTTTTCTGAAGGAACGGTTTTACTTCTACCATCGTTCCGTTATAGTATGCACGACTTCCTTCTTTCCCCATAGATACAAGAATCAACTGAATCTGATATCTTTCTCTAATCCAGTTTACCCCGGCAGTATAATCTTCTTCACCTGTCAGCCACTGAATCTCATTATCTGAAATTTTCAGAATATGACAGTGTGCTAATCCATATAATACCTGTTCCTTTGCCTCATCCAAAGAATTCCAAAGAGGTGGACGTAAGTTCGGATCAAAAGAAATAACTGCACCAGACTCTTCTGCAATACGGATTGCTTCTTTTGTTGCTTCACGTACTCCTTCATGTGTCATAGACAATGTTCCGAAATGGAAGATTTTTGTTTCTTTAATAAGTTCTGCCTGAACTTCCGTTTTATTCAACATCATGTCTGCTCCCGGATTTCGATAAAATGAGAAATCTCTGTCTCCATCCGGATAAGTATGCACCATTGCCAGTGTTGTATGGATTTCCTTGTCTGTACATAATCCTTTTGCATCAATCCCTACTTCTGTTATCACATCTCTCAGCTGTTCTCCGAAAAAGTCTTCACCTACTTTTCCGATGAATGCCGTCTTATGTCCTAGTTTCGTCAGCATTGCAAGTACATTGCAGGGTGCGCCTCCTGGATTTGCCTCAAAAAGTGGGTTTCCCTGATTACTTTTTCCATTTTCTGTAAAATCAATTAACAATTCTCCAAGTGCCACTACATCATATTTTTTCATCATATTCTCCATTCTGCCGCAAAAAACGACATTTCTTCTATCATTGATACTATGCTCCTATATGCAAAAGGGATTCCTTAATCAGGAATCCCCTTATCATTATCCATGCATTTTCAATCTCAATGTATATTTATCATGTAACTTCTATACCAGATCGTATTTCACTACATCGATTTTAGCTGCACCATCAGCAAAGAATGAAATTCCGTTTGCTTCCTGTTCTGTAAACATAACAGCAGACATAACCTGCTCGCCATCATTAATAAATATTTCTGCGCTGAATCTGTCCAAAATCACACGAAGCTTTAACTCATTGGCATCTCCGTTCACCTGACATCTTCTCTGATGAACCAGTGCTCGTTCGGTTCCTGAAAATTTTCTGTCAATTTTCAATACAGACTCATACGGGCGGAAGCTCAATTCTGTATGGAATTTCTCATTCTGTGCAAAACGTAATGCGAATTTCTTATATACATTTTCTTTATCTTCCGGACGTATCACGAGTTCCATGTCGATGGTTCGTCCTTCGACGCGATCTAATGTGATCGTATCATTATCTATTACTACATCATTGTACTCAACTCTGTTTTTGCGCAGTGCATCGAGTTCTTTGATTGGAGTTTGATAAAGTCTTCCGTTTTTCACAGACAATTCTCTCGGCAGACTCATTTGCGCAAACCATTTTGAGTCGTTACAACGATGAGCAAGCGTATCCCAGTTCTGCATCCAGCCGATCATAATTCTGCGGCCATCCGGTGCTTCCACTGTCTGCATTGCATAAAAATCAATTCCATAATCCACAGACTGATTGAACTGCTCTTTTAAGGTATATGTATCCTTGTCCATTTCTCCTATGATACATAAAGTGCCGTTTCCGGTATGATATTCCAAGCCTTCCGGTAACATATCCTGCGGACTTGTCAGGAGAACGTGTTTTCCATCCAGTTCAAAGAAATCCGGACACTCCCACATCTTTCCAAAACGTTTCTTATTTTCTGCAAGGATGCTGACAAATTCCCAGTCAAATCCATTTGCACTTCTGTAAAGAAGAATCTGTCCACTTCCGTCTGCTGGTCTGCTTCCGATCACACAATAGAAGTTTCCATCTTTTCCTTTCCAGATCTTTGGATCACGGAAATCCACTTTACTTGCACCTTCCGGAAGATCCTTTTCTGTCAATACCGGATTCTTCTCATACTTCACATAATCTCTTCCGTCTCCGACAGCTACCGCCTGTGTCTGTATATCTCTTTTACTTCCATCTTCTAATGTTTCATGATCTACGGCTGTATACATAAGCAATTGTCTGCCATCATCCAACTCGATTGCGCTTCCTGAGAAACAGCCAATCTTATCGTAGTCTTCATCTGGTGCAAGAGCTGCCGGGAGATATTCCCAATGCAATAAGTCTTTACTTACCACATGCCCCCAATGCATACTGTCCCAATGTGTATCGTATGGATTATACTGATAAAATAAATGATATTCTCCCTGATAGTATGAAAATCCATTCGGATCATTCATCCAGCCTACATACGGACTCACATGAAAAGCCGGTCTGTCTTCTGCTTTTATCTGCTTTCCCTGTTCATCTTCATATTTTCTAGCCTTTTCTAACATCTCACTCATACAAATTCTCCTGTTGTTCGTATCGTTATTTTTCTTCACTTAATGACTTCTGATACTCATCAAAGTACTTCTGTTTAATTGAAAGATAATCTGAAAGCCCATACTGTTCCATTTTCTTTAGATAGGAATCCCACTCTTTTTCAATTCCTCCATTCAGGATCCAGTCTGCTTTCTTCTGTTCTGCATATTTTTTTATATCTGTATCGTACTGAGATACTTTATTCGTATCATCAATGCTCATAAAGACATTTGGATAAACATATTTACTGTTCATATCCTGTAAATAAGTTTCATGCATATTATCCAAACGCCATTTTGCATCTTCCGGCTGTGTTACATATACATCATAATATTCATTTAAAACTGCAAGAGGACCATTTACCGATTGTGCCTCACGAACTTCTACCGGAGACTGTGTTCCAAGATCCATATGCTTTAGCATTTTTCCACCATCTTTGTTTGTGGACAGTTCAAAAATGTTAAAGGAGTCCTTTTCTCCATAAGTTCCCCAGTTATTCTGTGGTGATTGAAGTGGTGCATACATCTGATCAATCCATGCAGCAGCAAGTGCTGTATTCCGACAACTTGATGTAAGAACACATCTTCCACGGTCAAATCCACTTGTTTCACTGTTGTTCTGTCTCGTGATATTTCTCATACCATTCGGTCCTGTCAGCGCCGGTAGCATCACATAATCTTCATTGTTATCAATATTTGCAATGTCCCATGTAAAACAGAGACCGTATCGATGGTTCTTACCTTTTGCTACATAGGTGGACCACTCTTGTGTAAATGCTTCTGGGTCAACTAAATCCTCTGTCACAAGTTTATGTAACCATTCAATTCCTTCTTTATAACCTTCCTGAACAGTTGTGTAAATAACTTTTCCTTCATCCGTTACAGCGAAATGATCTCCCGTATCTCCATAACCTTTTCCAAATCCATTGATTAAAATTGCCGGATCTTGATCTCCGTTATTGATAATAAATGACATTGGAATCACATTACCTTCAATTGAAAATTCTTTTTCAAGTTCATCTGCATGATCACGGAATTGAATCAATACCTGTTCCAATTCATCTGTTGTTGTCGGAATCTCAAGTCCTAAATAATCCAGCCATTTTTTGTTAATATATGGAATATCTCCGATTGCCTGAATGGCTTCTTTCCCGGCTCCAAGCTGTTCAATCCAAGGGAATGAATAAATATGTCCATCTGGTGCTGTACACATTGTCCTATATTCTGGATATTTTTCAAATACTGCCTGTAAATTCGGCATATATTTATCTATCAGATTTTCTAATGGAATAATGATACCCTGCTTTGCATAACGCAATAGATCATAATCACTCATTCCTGCATTGAATAATCCGTCCGGTAGATTTCCAAATTGAGCAAGTGCCAGATTTTTCTTATCAGAAAACTGATCCGATACAAAACAAGTCCAATCAATATGAACATTCGTCTGCTCTTCCATTCTCTGAAAGATTACTCGTTCATTTGGCTCCTGTGTTGATGTAGCCGGTGCACTTGTAATAAAGGAAAGTTCTGCAGTTTCCTTCAATGGAAACTGCACTTCCGTTGCAGGTGTATCCGGGTTGATTTCAGCTTCAAGCTGCTGCTCTTTTCCACAACCTGTAACTCCCACCAGCATCGTCAGAGATAGTACAATTGCAAGTAATGCATTTACTTTTCTTTTCTTCATATCTGTATCATTCCTTTCTTATTAGCCTTTTACCGATCCAACCATAATTCCTTTGTCAAAGTACTTCTGGAAGAATGGGTACATTACTAACAGTGGTAAACTTGATACTACAATGGTTGCATATTTGAGCTGTTCTGCTATTTTTGCCATTTCCGCTGTGCTCTGAATATCGGCAATCATGCCCGGCTGTGGTGTATTCTGTACTAAGATAGAACGGAGCACTAACTGTAATGGCTGCAAATTCGCATCATTCAAATAAATCATTGCGTCGAAATAACTGTTCCACATTCCAACGAAAGACCAAAGCGCCAGTACTGCAATGATTGGCTTACATACCGGAATCATAATTTTAAAGAAATGTTGGATTTCATTTGCTCCATCAATCGCAGATGCTTCTCTTAATTCTGTTGGAATTGACTGATAATAAGTTCTTGCAAGAATCATATTCCATACATTAAATGCTCCTGGAATCAGGATTGCCCACACTGTATTAACCATATGCAGTTGATTGATCAAAATGAATGTAGGAATCATTCCACCGCCAAAAAACATAGTAATTAAGAAGATAATATTAAAAACCTTTCTTCCTACAAATTCTTTTTTGGACAGTGGATACGCTGCCAACAATGTCACAAAAACAGAAATAACTGTAAATGCAAGTGAATACAGGAATGAATTTAAAAATCCACGCCAGATCATTTCATTCTCTAATACTCTTCGATATGCATCTAATGTCCAGTCCTTAATATTAAAACTCAATCCCTGGTTATTCAAAACAGTCGGATCCATAAAGGATGCAAGTACTACATAGATAATCGGTATTGCTATAGAAAGGACGAATAAACCAAGAATGGTAAATCCGATTCCAAGGATTACTTTGTCTGTCCTTGAATATTTCTTCTTCTTTTTTTTCTCCATCTCTTCTCCCTCTTTTCTATAATCCTTCTCCGTCATTCAGTTTCTTAACAACCCGGTTTACAAAGATCAACAAGATAACATTTACAACCGAATTGAAGAGACCTACCGCTGTCGAATATCCATAATCTCCGTTCAGAAGTCCAATACGATATACATATGTAGACAGGATTTCTGATGCCGGCAAGTTCATGTCTGTCTGTAAAGCATATGCTTTTTCAAAACCTATACTCATAATATTTCCGGCCTGTAAAATAAACTGAATTACAATAATATTTTTAATTGCCGGCAACTCTACATACCAGATCTGCTGCAGAAGATTTGCTCCATCCATGATTGCTGCTTCTTCCAGCTCTTTGCTTGCATTTGCCAATGCTGCTGTATACATGATAGATGACCATCCTGCTGCTTGCCAGATTCCGCTTGCAATATAAATTGTTCGGAATGCAGAAGGCATTGTCATCCAGTTTGTGCTAATTCCGAGCACTTTGTTCAGCGGTCCTACAGGTGATAAAAGCATACGAACCATACCGCAAAGTACGATGACTGAAATAAAATTCGGCATATAGATCAAAAGCTGAACTTTCTTTTTAATCCCTGTCTTACGGATGCGATTTAGAAGCAATGCAAGAATAATCGGAACCGGGAATCCCCACAACAGTCCATAGATACTCAATTTTAATGTATTCATCAGATAATTCATAAAATCTGGTGAGGATAAAAATCGCCTAAAATACTCAAGTCCTACCCAGGGACTGCCAAGAACTCCTTTTATTACATTGTAGTCTTCAAAAGCTATCAGGAGACCACCCATTGGGAGATACTTAAAAATAATTGTCAGTAAAAGCCCTGGCATTAAGAAGAAAAGATATAACTGCCAGTTTTTCTTCATATAAGTCATCTTTTCTCTCCACGTTCGTTTGCTCACGGACTTTGCTTGATTTTGCATTCTTTTCATGCACTTCTTCCTCCATTCCTTTAACTTTATGGAAAACCGGTTGCGTAACCGGTTACTTTATAGTTTGATATTACTATATTCTTCTCTTTCTGTCAACACTTTTGTGCGATAAAATAACCGGTTACGTAACTGGTTATTTAGGTGTTGCGTTTTTCCATGAAAATTGCTATACTAAAAGATATTATGAACCATCAGCCATCATATTGAAGGAGATTCAACTTTTATGAGTAAAAAACAGGTAACTTTTGCAGATATTGCGGAATATACCAATTTTTCAAAAACTACAATATCAAGATATTTCAATCACCCGGATTCACTGACGGTTGAAAACCAGGAAAAGATTTCACAGGCTCTTGATACACTTGGATATAAAAAGAATAAGCTGGCAAAGGTTCTGGCAAATGGAAAAAGTGAATTTATTGGAATCATTGTTCCGAATCTTTACCTGCACTATTATTCTGAGATGCTGACACAATTCCTTTCCAGCTACCGTGATTATCATTATAAGTTTCTTGTTTTCGTCAGCGAACATGGCGCAGAAGAAGAACAACAGTATATTGAAGAACTTCTGTCTTATCAGATTGAAGGACTGATTGTTTTAAGTCACACTCTTCCATCTGAGAAACTCGCTTCCTACCAGATTCCTGTCATCGCAATTGAACGCGAAGCAGAACATATCAGCAGCGTCAATACTGACAACTATATGGGAGCACTTCAGGCTACTTCTCTGTTGATTCGAGATAAATGTGATATATTAATTCACATAAATGTCAATGTGAATAAATCCGCTCCGGCTTATGACCGAATCTGGGCCTTTCAGGCAACTTGTGAAGAATATCATGTGCCATATGATATAGATTTGAGTGTAAAAGGTGCTTCTTATCATGAGCTTTTGGATGTAATCCGAGAGATTTTCAATAAGATAGAATCAAAATACCCCGATCAAAAAAAAGGTATCTTTCTTGCGAACGATACCTATGCTAATATGTTTCTATCCACA
>OBCY01000188.1_pt1 | contig 12889 bp, 9 predicted proteins | sample 1496051 | NCBI WGS metagenome assembly OBCY01 (sample SAMN01760917, study PRJEB22395) | human gut metagenome | reverse complement strand
GGCACTGAAACCGTTTTCCAGGATGAAGCCCACCTTCACGCCGTTGCCGAGGTCTTCCGATCCTTTAAAACCGAAGCGGGAACCCAGATTCTTGCCGGACGCTATACTTTCGACCGCGGTAGCGCTTTCCAACCTTACGTTGGTGTGAAAGTAGGTCCTCAATATGCCGAAATCAAATCTACTTTCAATGTGTACGAAGCTAACAAGAGCACCTGGGGCTTCTACGTATCACCGGAAATTGGTATCAACATCTACCCATGGGCTTATGGTCCGGGTCTGCACGTTGCCGCTTACTATAGCTACGGCACAAACAAGGGTGACCTGTTCACATACAGTGTAGATGGTTTGAGCAACTTCGGTCTACGCCTGGGTATTGCATTCTAACATAATTTGCATTGCAACACAATAAGTTTGACTGGTATTAATTGATTGTTTCAAGACGTGAAAAAAGGGAATAACCGGCCGCGTGAGCGGGGGGCTATTCCCTTTTTTTATGACGAGTGGCAAACTATCAATTTATAGAATATTTATAGAAATAATCTTCATACTGATAATTAAATCCATATATGCAATTATTAGTTTCATCTATATCAAACATATAAGGCACTATATCAAATTTATATCTTGCAACAGAATGTCCCTCATAATCAAATTTCTCCAACCAACAATCTCTTTCTTCTCCTTGACATAAAGCATAAAAAAACTCTTCACCTGCAACTAAATTGATATAGTAGTTCTTGTTATTATCAAAGTCTCCAATTCGTATGATTGGTTCCAGATCACCACCAATTATTCTTTTTTTAAGTTTCAAATCACTTACATTATAAATATCTATTTGTTTTTTATAAGTATATCCATAAACAATAAAAGAATCATTTACAGCTATAATACCTTTATTCTTATAAAAGAAAGACTCCATATGTTCATCTTTTTTTATTGATATTTTTCCAAGTTCCTTTTTCTTTTTCAAATCAATCTTTTTTACCGCGAACTCCCCCGGGATAGCACTATATACCAATATTGAATCTTTTATAATATGCATTTGATTAAAAGATTCATAAAACGGCAATACATATTCATGACTAAATGAAAGAGACTGATCATCACCAAGTATAAAACTTTTTATCACAAGCGGGTTGTATCCCCAAATATACACATAGTCAGACATTGTTCTGCAAAACATTGGAAATAATTGAAACTCATTTTCCCCTTGTCCTTTTAGTCCTCCTTTAGATAAAGAGGTAAAATCAGGAATCGAATATTGATATAGCATCGAATCACTATTAACACTTGAAACAAACAAACTTTTTTTCTTAAGCATTATAAATCCAGGATTGATTATATCTTGCATTAAAACGGCCTCTCCTTTTAAAGATTTCTCTAAAGGAAAAGCCTCCATTTTCAAAGATAAATCCCCCCTATTACATGCAGTCAATAAAATAAGGGAAAATAACAAGACAGATATTTTCATAGTATAAAAATAAAATCATTCGACAAGTAACAGGTAGAGAATAATTCCTACCTGCTACTTATCAAATAAGTAGTTTTTACTTAGACATACATGAACTACTCCCGGACCAACTTCTTGCTAATTCAGGAGAGCAAGACAAACAGTATGTAACATGAGTTGGAAGAGAAGCACCAGTACCATTAATAGTTTGCCAACAATTCAGAGCGGTACCTCCTGATTCCGGATTAGCTAAAGCTTCGATATTAGCTAACATTAAATCAGAAGTGGTTGATGCCGAAACTTTTTTGCTAATTAAGATAGTAGCTATTACTATAAGAGTAATCGAACTAAATAAAGCTATTCTTTTCATGTCGTTTGTATTTGAATTTTTATTCTTCCAAATATAAAATAAAAAAAACAAAATTCATAAAAACAAGCAAAGTATTTAATACTTTTAAAAAAAACAGTTTTTTTTTCACAGCACCATTCATTTAAAACGAACTTTACATATTCATTTAGTAAAATTATTATTTCACCGCCTGATACATCACCTCCTGTATTCGTGTACGAATATCCATCTTCATCAGTTTCGTATTCCATACATTGGGATAAATGCGATTACACAGGAAGACGTAAACAAGGCCATTCGTCGGATCTACCCAAGCACAAGTACCCGTAAAGCCGGTATGACCATAAACGGTAGAAGGGGTAGCGGCAGCGCATGGGCTCTTTGCCGGATTCTGACGGTCGGGCTTATCAAATCCCAGACCACGGCGACTGATGCGCGAAACCGTAGTAGTAAATACACGGCAAGTTTCCGGACTCAGATAACGCTTGCCATCCAGTTCACCACCATTCAGCAACATCTGATAAATTCGCGCTACTTCCGTTGCATTAGAGAATAGTCCGGCATTACCCGATACACCACCCTGGAAGGCTGCCGACTCATCATGTACAAAGCCTTGAAGAACAGTCTTCCGCAAGAATGGATCAAAGGAAGAAGGTATAATTTCGGCTTTCGACAGAGGAGCATGACCACCGGAAACAATGCCGGCATAAACCGTTCCCGCAGTAGCTGCACCTCGCAGCGGCAGGTATCCGGTACGTTTCAGTCCCATCGGAGCATAGAACTCCTGCTCCAGAAAAGCATCCATCGACATTCCCGTACGCGCTTCCACCAACTGCTGCAACAGGATGAAGCCGACACAACTATACCTATAGCGGCGGTCACGCAACGGAGTTTCTATAATCTTCTGCCGATATGCCTCCTTGAAGGAGCGATTCAGCCACAAGCTATCAGAGACCTGCAATGTGTGCTCTGCCGTCCGTACCTTAGACATCAGCCCCTTCTGGAACTTGAACTTCGGGTTTGCCCAGGTACGTACACCAATCTGTGCGGAATGTGCGGCATCGGGCTTTGCCTTGAAAAGAGTTCCTTCATAACTTTCCTTATCGATAGCTTCCAGATAGAACAACAACGTGGAAGGCAATCCGGACTCATGCAACAGTAATTGCCGGACAGTAATATCCTTTTTATCCGTATCCTGAAGCCAAGGCAGATAGTCCGACACACGGTCAGTAAGATTCAGACGCCCTTTATCGTACAGCTTCATGACGGCAAGCAACGTTGCCGTAGTCTTTGTCAGCGAAGCAAGATCATAAACATCCGTCGGGGATACCGGCAAGGTAGCACCCGGAATAACGGATGCAGAAAGTCCATTGGCAGAAGCACCCGGCCAGGTATGTGTTCCGAATGCCTTATTATACATTTCCTTTCCATCTTTCAATATCACGATCTGGCAACCGGGATAGGCACCTTCCTTAATCCCTTCTTTCGCAATCTCATCGATACGGGACAGCAGACTAGAGTTCACTCCATACTCATCGGGCACAAAGTGGAGTGGTGTCTTCGGAGTAATAACCTGCCCCGTACCTGTGGCAAACAAATTGCTGATACTTGCCGAGAGACGTCCGTCGGCTGTCGCATCTCCATAAAGTATTTTGGCTGTCCGGCACTGTACATCATCTATCGAAGAATGCGCCAATACTACGGCGTCCGCAGCCGACACTGCCCGGCGTATCTGCAACATCTGTTTACCGGGAATAAACAGCAGATAAACCACCGGCACATCGTGAGTAAACTCGGCAAAGAATGGTTGGTAGGGTGCCAGACGATGTTCCGTGACGCAGACAAGAATACGTTTATATTGCGACAATGAATCACGCAACAGTTTGCGCGCAGCAGGCTGTAAGTCTTTCTTCAGCTGAAAGACAGTGGGACTTCCTTTCGTCCCGGCGGAATTTATATATCCGGAGAGTTCTTTCAGGAACGGCTGTACCTCTTTCGCATCCCCCACATTGAGCACTGCCACTTCACGGATATCCGCATCCAGCGGAAGCACATTGTTTTTATTTCTCAGCACAGTGATCGCCTCTTGGTTCAGACGCCGTATCAGATCACGCGTATGTGCCGTATTGATACGGTTTCCCAAACCGGAAAGACGGACAAAAGGTTTCTTCGACAATCCGAGAGCATATTTATAGGTAAGCACCTTCCGGCACTTCGCTTCGATTTCCGCTTCTGTCAACTCACCGCTCTTCACGGCATCCTGTATAGCTTCCACCTCTTCCTTTATCCGCCGGGGAACGAGCAGCAGATCGTGCCCCGCCTGCAATGCCTGCAAGCAAATACTCGTGTTATTGGCAGATACTCCCTTCATGGCAAGTGCATCCGTAAACACCAACCCTTTGAACTGCATCTCCTGCGTCAACAAATCATGCACCACTTTGCGCGAAAGCGAGGAAGGTACTCCCCGTTTCGGCTCAAGCACCGGCACTTCCAAATGTCCCACCATCATACCGGACAGTCCGGCCTGAATCGCCTTTCTGAATGGATAAAGCTCCACGCTATCCAGACGTGCACGCGAAAACGACAGCTTCGGCAATGAATGATGCGAATCCACATCCGTATCTCCATGACCGGGAAAATGCTTGCTTACGGAAAGTACACCGCCATCTTCCAGTCCACGTGCATAAGCTATCACTTTATCCGCCACATTCACCGGACTTTCTCCAAAAGAGCGGGTATTGATAACGGGATTCTTCGGATTGATATTCACATCCGCCACGGGAGCAAAGTTAACTTGCACGCCAAGCTCACGGCACTGCCGGGCCATCTCGCGCCCGTACTCATAGAGCAGGCTGTCGTTTTGTATACAGCCCAGAACCATATTTCGCGGAAACACCGGTGTACCCCGCAAACGCATGGAAAGTCCCCACTCACCGTCAAAGGTAATCATCAACGGAATATCCGCCATTTTCTGCGCTTCATTAGTCAGTGCCACCTGGTTTTCCATTAAACCACCGGAAAAAAGCAGGCCACCCACCTTGTAGTCGTCCACTACTTTGCGCAACAGGTCGCGGTTCGCTTTATTCTGTTGGGGGGCAATGGTATAAATGAATAGCTGTCCGATACGTTCTTTCAGACTCATCTTGTTGAGCACTGAGTCCACCCACTGCCGGCAGCGGGCATCATTGGTAAAGGGACGTATCAGGATAGGTTCAACAGGCGCAACAGGAGATTGCGGTGCCGGCAAGCGATGTGTCTGAGCATCAAAACGGGCACAACAACTGAATAGTATCAAGAGGAATAGGAATAGTTTCTTCATTATTATCTATACATTAAGGCTACCAAAGTTATAGTATTTCAAACACAAAGACACGGAAAACACAGAGTTTTTTCGACTAATTAGTAAAAAACGCTGTATTTCCCGTGTCTCCCGTATTTCTATGTTCCGGCTATTTCAGACTTTTATAAATCACCTCCTGTATATCCGTGCGAATATTCATTTCACCCAATTTCGTATTCCACACGTTGGGACACAGGCGGTTACTGAGGAAGACGTACACCGTCCCGTGTTCAGGATCCACCCAAACGCAAGTCCCCGTGAAACCGGTATGCCCATAAACGGCAGCGGTAGCAGAGGCAGCACAAGGACTGTTCTTCAAATCCTTCAGATTAGGTTTGTCGAAGCCCAATCCCCGGCGGCTGATAGCGGAAGTTTCCGTAGTGAACAGGCGGCAGGTCGCTTCGCTCAGATAGCGTTTACCGTTCCATTCGCCACCGTTCAATATCATCTGATAGATTTTAGCCACTACGGAGGCAGTGGAGAAGAGACCGGCATTACCGGATATGCCACCCATGCAGGCAGCAGCCTCATCATGCACATAGCCACACAAGTCCTGACGACGCAGGAAGTCGTTTGCAGCCGTAGGCATTATCTCTTCTTTGGAGTATTTCTGCAAAGGCAGATACATGGTACGCTGCAAGCCCATAGGCGCATAGAACTCCTTAGCCAGATAGAGGTCCATCGGCAACTTGACAATTGACTCTACCACCTGTTGCAGCAGGATAAAGCCGAGATCACTGTACACATACCGCTTACTGTCCATTTCGCAACGGGCAATCTTTTGCAGGATGGTATTCTTAAAGCTCTTATTCAGCCACATCTTATCAGCTACATGCAAGTTGTAAACCGACGATTCTTTCTCCGACACCAGTCCTTTCTTGAACTTGAAGTCCGAACAATAATAGCTATGTTCGCTTACCCGAGTGCGATGCCATTCATCCACCCAACTTTGGGCATACGGTCCATGCACGGAGTTCGGGTCGATAGCCTCCAGATAGAAACGAATATAAGGCGGCAGTCCGGACTCGTGAAGAAGCAAGTCCTTAATCGTAATATTCTTCTTATTCGTACTTCGCAGGAAAGGTAAGTATTGGGAAGCCTTATCCGTCAGTTTCAACTTACCGCCGTCATAAAGTTTCATCACGGCAAGCAGCGTCGCGGTAGTCTTTGTCAGGGAAGCCAGGTCGAACAGATCCGTAGGACGTACAGCAGTGGTATCCTTATCGGAATGTATGCCGAAGCATTTATCATACACCGTCTGACCGTCTTTCAGCACCAGCACCTGGCAACCGGGATAAGCTCCGGCAGCCAATCCCGCCCGAACGATAGCATCAATGCGATGCAACTCATTGGACTTCATCCCAAAATCCTCGGGAATAATGCTTCCCGGCTTCATCCCCGGAGTGATCACACTTCCCTCACCGGCCTGATAAAGACTTCCGATACTCATGGAAAGTTTGCCTTGGGCAGGCACTTTAGCAAAGATGACACCTGCCACATACTGTTGGATATCCGCCTCGGAAGAATGTCCCAGCACTACGGCACTGGCTTGGTTCAAAGCAGGCTCTAACGGTTGCATTCCACGATAAGACGTAAAGAAAGCATATACCAGCGGCACGGACAAGTCCAATCCCGCCAGGAAATCGGCATAAGCAACCACATCGGCATCTTTTCCCGATACGCTGACCACTATACGCCGATAGTCCGCCAACTTACGCGCCAGTTCACGGCGGCCATCTTCCGGTGTTTCTCTTGTCAAACGGAAACACTCCATCGGGACAGGAGACAATTTCTTCATCTCATCCACAAAAACACTATCCTTACCTTCGCCTATACTCAGAAGAGCAATAGGAGCCCCACCGACTGGTGTCAAAGGCAATATCCCGAAATGATTGCCAAGCACCGTAACAGCAGCCTGGCGCAATCTGGTTACCAGCGCCTTCGCCTCATCCGTATGGATACGATAGCTCATTCCGCTAACTTGCAACTGCGGGCGCGGTTGGCGCAAGCCCAACAGGTATTTATAAGTAAGTATCTTACGGCATTTCGCTTCCACTTCTTTTTCAGAAAGAATACCTTCCTTCACAGCACTCAGCACTTCCCGTACAGCGTTTTCGGTGTTGTACTGCACCAGTAGCATATCATTTCCGGCAAGTAAGGCTTTTGTAGTAAGCTGGGGCACAGACGAAACACCTCTCATATCCAGCGCATCCGTAAATACCAAGCCCTGAAAGCCCATCTCATCTTTCAGTAACCCCGTTACTACATTTCTGGAAAGTGAAGATGCCGTTTTGGCGTCCGGTTCCAAAGCCGGCACCTGCAAATGGCCTACCATCACACCGCCCAATCCGGCACGCACCATTTCGCGGAACGGATACAGCTCGACACTATCCAAACGTTCACGATTATAGTAGAGCACCGGCAGGCCCTTATGCGAGTCCACGTCCGTATCTCCATGACCGGGAAAATGTTTGCTTACGGACAGCACGCCACCACTTTCCAATCCACGACTGTAAGCCAGCACCTTTTCCGCTACTTTCTTCGGATCTTCACCGAACGAACGTACATGAATCACCGGATTCAAAGGATTGGTATTCACATCCGCATCAGGTGCAAAATTGACGTGCACACCCAATTCACGAAATTCCCGTGCCACCTCACGTCCGTATTCATAAATCAGCTGATTGTCTTCAATGCAGCCCAGAGCCGCATTCTTTGGGAAATAAGGTGTACCTTCCAGACGCATGGAGAGCCCCCACTCACCGTCAAAAGTGATCATAACGGGAACTTTGGAGTTCTTCTGCGCAATATTCGTCAGTATTGCCTGTTCTTCCGGCGTACCTTCGGCAAAGAGCAGACCTCCGATCTTATACTTCTTCACAAGATCACGTATCTGCTTCTTTTTCTGCTTATCCGCCTTAGCCGGGAAGGTGGTGACAATCAACTGCCCCACTTTCTCTTGCAGGTTCAGACCGGAAAATACGGAATCTACCCACTGTTTGCAACGTGCATCTGCCGCTGAAGGTAGAAAAGGGGCTTCCGCCTGGGCATGAAGCAAGGATGTGCCACCCCATAAAAGGATAGCTAACAACAAAAGAATTATTCTTTTCATTTCTTTGTAGTTCGTTGGCGGTATTATCTATAATGATGGTTGGGATTCTTCTTCTGTAAGTGTCAGTTTCAACATTCCCACATAAATTCCACTTCTTCCTGTGTGCATCACAGGTACATTCTTACCGTCTTTATTCAAATAAATAGCAGGCTCTTTCATGAAAGTATGGGTATGCCCGCCCAATATGGCATCAATATTATTTGTTTTCTGCGCCAGTTCTTCGTCGCAAGGAGCACCTTTAAGCTGATAACCCAGATGCGACAAGCAAATAACGACATCGCAACCTTCCTGGTTCTTCAGCAGATCTGTCGTCTTCTGTGCCGCTTCTATCGGATCATTATAAACCACACCTTCACATTTATCTGCCTGCACCAATCCTTCCATCTTCGGAGCAAGACCGAAGACACCGATCTTCAATCCGTTGCGGCTGAAAGTAGTATAAGGTTTCACCAGTCCTTCCAGTACCGTACCTGTTACATCATAGTTGGCACATACCACCGGGAAGTTTGCCATACGGAACAGACGTGCCATATTCTCCAGACCGAAATCAAACTCATGATTACCAATCGTCATGGCATCGTAGCCCATAAGGTTCATCATCTTGACTTCTACTTCCCCCTGGAACAGATTATAGTAAGGAGTTCCCTGGGAGATATCTCCACAGTCAAATAACAACAGATCAGGGTTCACCTTGCGTGCCTCTTTAATAAAGGTAGCCCGGCGCACGGTTCCGCCCATACCGGCATAGCGGTCAGCAGCATTTACAGCAATAGGCTCAATACGGCTATGTGTATCACTTGTTTGCAGAATCACCAATTGTTTGGTTTTCTGTGCAGAGTCAGGAGCCAGCAGACAAAGAGGTTCCTCGGAGATTTTCCGGGTAGGTTGTTGTGCTGATGCCGGAAGAAGGCAGCAGACTGCCAACATTAAAAGAATATATCGTTTCATGATTTCTGATTTATGAATTATGATTTATTTTCTCGATGAGCAGGATTACTCATCTTTCACAGTTACTCTACCTTCCAGACGCGAAGTGATCTTCTTTCCGGCAGCAGTTTGACGTTCCACATAGTCCATGAACAGGCCGCGCAAAGTAGCTCCGTCCGGACATTCCCGTTTCTCAGCCTGGGGCAAGGCAGTCATCCCGTCGTTTCCGTCAGCCAGATAGTCGATTGTAGCAATTGTATAAAGTTGATCGTCTTCTATCGGACGCCCGCCAACCGTACCCTGCAACAGTTTCCCGTCTTTTGTAATCAGAAGTTGTACTCCACTGACACCTTCGCCATGACGCACGGCAATATTATTAAACAGTTCTTTCAGATAGACTCCCTTCATAGTCAATACACAAAGGGAATTTTCGAAAGGTAATATCTCATAGATATTTTCGGTAGTGATAGGGCCTTCTGTCAGCACATTCCGCAAACCACCCATATTTATCAGCCCCATATCGGCAGACTTGCCCAGCACTTGTGCGGCAGCATCACGCAATACATCCGCTACCAGATTGGAAAGCAAGCTCTCCGGAGCGCCTTTATCCATACTCATTTCGGCAGTACCTACCACGCGATACATGATACTGTCAACTTTTGCCTTATAAGGAGCAAGCAGTGCCACTGCTTCAGCATCCGGGTTCACATCCCAAGTAGAATCAATCGCTACCATTGTCCCTCCTGACCTCGTCACCTTATATACAGAGTTACAAGAGCTTAGCAGAAATACAACCGCCAAAAGCACTCCGGAAATAAATTTCAAAGTTATTCTTTTCATTTTGTTCGGGTTTTTAAATTGCTACAAATATAACGAATTGTCTTTCTTATTCCGTCCTGACGGAAAGAAAAAAGATGAACTTCTTCGTTTTCAGGCACATTTTTAAGTTCCGGGATGATAGTGCTGCTACTCATAACCCCAAGGAAGGTACAAAGCGTAGTATCAGCTTTTAACTCCTCTCTGCACAGTTATAATCACAGAGATAATACTGTTTCGATACAATCCAATAAAAATGCACGTACATCACTATTACCTTTCCCCCATAAAAAGCTTGCATATCTGCTGAAGCATAACTACCTTTACTGCTCAAGATGCCATCTTATGCAGCACAACATACCATCTTGAACAACACAAGATGGCATCTTGAGCAGCAAAGCAAAGGGAGTTCCGGTTCTCAAGGTAATAAGTTCCAAGTGTCATGTCCCTATGCTACTGACATTGAGAAGCATAGTTTCCTTACTGTACTGTTATGATTCCAATTCAACTCCTGATGATTCGCATAAATAATAAACCGCCTAAACTCACGTTATTTAAATATATGTAAGTTCTGCATATAGCCTTTCAGGCTAACCTATATGCGAAACTTTAAAAATATACCTATATTTGAATTCCGAAAGTAATATAAAAGACAGGCAGATACATGGAAACAAGTGTGGCAACTGATCAGGAATGGCATATAATCCGCTATTCGGCAGGAGATAAAGAGCGCTGGGACCGCTTTGTACGCCGTTCCAAAAACGGTACGTTCCTCATGCAGCGTGACGATATGGATTATCATGCCGACCGTTTCCGGGACTGTTCCCTGCTGATCTTCTGTAACCGGAAGTTAACAGCCTTGCTTCCCGGTAATCTTTCCGGCAGTTGTTTCTATTCTCATCAGGGACTGACGTATGGCGGAATGCTCCTTTCTCCTTCCATCACCCTGCAACAAGTGGAAAACGTATTCCGTGCCGCACTCGACTATCTGCATACGAAATGCCGTGTACAGTCGATAGTCTATCGTGCTATCCCACATATCTATCACCGTTATCCTGCAGAAGAAGACCTTTACGCCCTCACTCGGCTGGGTGCAACCCTTGTGGCACGGAGCATCTCATCCGTCATTCCACTGGACGACCGCCTGCCTTTCCGTACTCTCCGCCGTCGCCAACTGAAGAAAGCTCTGGCATCCTCACTGACGATTGCAGAAGATGAAGACTTTGCTTCTTTCTGGCCGATACTGGAAGAAAACCTGCACGAACGATACGGTGTCTCTCCCGTACATTCGCTGGAGGAGATTACCCGCCTGCACAGCAACTTCCCCCGCCAGATCTCCCTCTTCCGTGTATGCGACGGAGCCGAAACGTTGGGTGGATGCATTGTGTATGAGACTGACGAGGTAGCCCACGTGCAATACATCGCAGCTTCCCCACGCGGAAAGAAATGCGGTGCGCTTGACCTGCTTTTCCACCAATTAATATACGACCGTTATGCGCGGAAGCGATACTTCGACTTTGGCATATCTACCGAACACGGCGGACAAATGTTGAACGAGGGATTACTCTTCCAAAAAGAAGGTTTCGGGGCAAGAGCAATTATGTATGACGTTTACGAATTACGCTTATGATAAAGTATTTAGACCTGCAAAAGATCAATGCCTCCTTCGAACCCGAACTTTCGGATGCTCTGTTGCGTGTTTCCCATTCCGGATGGTATCTGCACGGTGAAGCTACAGCCCGTTTTGAAGAGGAGTTTGCAGCTTATTGCGGCACTGCGTATTGTGTTGGCACTGGAAATGGTCTGGATGCTCTTACTTTGATATTTCTGGCTTACCGGGAATTGGGAGTGATGAATGCAGGAGATGAAGTTATTGTTCCTGCCAATACATACATTGCCACCCTGCTTTCCATTCTTCGTGCCGATCTGAAACCAATGCTTTGTGAACCTTCTTTCGAAACATGCAATATAGATGCCGACTATGCCGAAACACTGATTACTCCCCGCACGCGTGCCATACTGCCCGTCCACCTGTATGGACGTTTAGCTAACATGAAAGAGATATGTAAGTTAGCCAACCGCTACGGACTGAAAGTCATAGAAGACGCTGCACAAGCACATGGAGCTGTCTGGAACAAAGGTTTACCGAGGAAAGAAAATCAGCCTCTGCGTGCCGGTAATCTGGGAGATGCCGCTGCTTTCAGTTTTTATCCTGCCAAGAATTTAGGGGCATTAGGGGATGGCGGCGCTATAACCACTCACGATGCAAGACTTGCCGCCACAGTGCGTTCCATTGCCAATTATGGCTCCACGGAGAAATATGTCCATCGGTATCAAGGAATAAACAGCCGTCTGGACGAGTTGCAGGCGGCAGTCCTTTCCGTGAAGCTCCCTCGTTTGGATCAGGATAATGCCCGTAGAAGGGAAATAGCGCAATTATATAAAGAAGGGATTGACTGGCAGCGTCTGGAATTGCAGAGTACTGTCCATACGGATGATATCAATGAAGCCAATGTTTTTCATATCCTCCCCGTCTTTTCTCCCCGCAGAGATGAATGGCAACGTTATCTCAACAGTCATGGCATTTGTACTCAAATTCATTACCCCATCCCTCCCCATCGCCAGGAAGCGTTGAAAAAAGAATATGGAATGCAACAACTCCCCATTACGGAACGCATCCATAATGAGGAGTTAAGCCTCCCTATATCTCCATTACTGACGAATGAAGATATAGAGCGGATCATTGACTGTGCAAACACCTTTATTTAGAAACTCATCACTTTATAATACGAAGATTTCGGCAGTAAGTTTTCGTCAAACAGAAGCGGATAGTTACGCTGACGGTTACCACAAAAACGACAGCAATAAGGAAAAGAACTTAAAGCTGTTCAGCTT
>OBCY01000169.1_pt1 | contig 13964 bp, 10 predicted proteins | sample 1496051 | NCBI WGS metagenome assembly OBCY01 (sample SAMN01760917, study PRJEB22395) | human gut metagenome | reverse complement strand
CCGCCGCCACGGCGGGCCGCCCCGCCAGGGGCTGCTTGATGGCGGTGTCCACGTTGCGGCTGAGCACCAGAGGCCGCCGCATATCCACGGCCAGGGCGTCCCGTTCCCCGCCGGAAACCGGCACGAAGCCCTGGCGCAGCATCAGCTGCCGGGCAAAGGTCGATGCCGCCCCCTCCAGGGGAACATACAGTCCGTAGGCGTATTCCCGGCTCAGGGCCAGAGTCAGGACCTCCGTCAAAAGCAGCTGGCCGAATTCCTCCTGCTGTTCCCCCCGGGGCACCAGCAGGCCCGATACCAGCAGGGCCCGGCCTCCGGTGCTCTGACGCACCAGGCCCGTCAGGGCGGGGCTTTTCAGCCGGGAGAACAGCATCTGAGAGTCCAGACACCGGAAGGTAACGGCCCCCAGAACGCAGGTCTGGCCGCTGCGGTGCAGCAGCACCGCCTGGTCGCCGGACTCAGACACCGCCCGGGCCACGGCGGAGCCGTCGGGCCCCAGCTCCCGCAGCAGGGACAGCAGCTCCTCCGCCGGGTGCTGGGATACGGAGAACTCCAGGTCCTCCGTTTGCAGCATGGGCTTGTCCTGGGGCTCCCGCAGATACAGGCCCCGGCGATAGATGAAGTCCTGCACCGCCGGGTCCACCAGCCGGGAAATATCCCGGTTGGCGTCCACCGCCTCCCGGATGCGGGTGGAGCTGATCTCCTCCAGCTGAGGCGGCAGTGTCAGCTCCACCACACGGCCCCGGATGCAGCCGTAGTCCACAGGGCCGCCCAGCTCCTCCCGGCGGAAGATCACATGGTCGAAGGTGTGGATGGAGTCCGGCTCCACGGGCTTTTGATAGGACGAGGCATGGGCCACCACGTCGCTGCCCACCACGATGGACACAGGCCGCCCGGGAAAGGCCTCCCGTAGGCACCGGAGATTCCCAGGGTTGGCGATGTTCACCGGGAAGTCCTCCGGGAAAATGTGAACGTGGAACTCGTCGGCCACGGACATGGCCGCGATGCGGCGGCGGATGCGGTAGGGCTGGGTCCGCTTGGACCAGGAAAATTCGTCGATGGCCAGCAGCACCTCGAAGCCCCGGTCCCGGATGGCCCGAACGATGCCCTTGTGGGACAGGGTGAAGGGATCGAAGGTGCCGGGGAAAAAGGCGATGGGCCGGGGTTCCTCAAAGGGGAACCCCCCGTGGAACAGGCGCTGCTCCGTCATAAAGCGGTACACCCGTCCCAGCATGGACGCCCGATAGTAGAAGGTCAGGGGGTCCTCGGCCTCCTCATAGCAGGTCTCCAGCAGCTTTTGCTCCGTCAGCAGAAAGGCCTGGCGCTTTTCATGCTCGCCCAGGCTGCCGGAGCCGAACACCCGGCGGCCCAGGACGAACATGGCCTCCTGCCGGGCGCCGCCGTCGCTGCCGGCCAGACGCTTCATCAGCATGCCCAGCAGCCGCTCCCGGCGGCTGCGGTAGGCCTCCGGCTCCTCCGGGAACCGGGCCCGGTAGGTGTCGTATTCCTCATAAATCACGCCCACGGTGTCCAGGGCCGAGGCCACCATCCGCACCGACGCGGCGTTGAGGGTCTGGCTCAGGTCCGCCAGCAGCTCCTCCAGCTGGGCCGGCGGCAGCCACAGGGCAAAGCGGCCCAGATAGTCGGGGATATACTTGGCAAACTCCTGCTGCCCCAGCTCCAGGCCCCGGGACAGCTCCACGGACACCTCGTTGCGCTGGTCCACCGTCAGCCGGGGGGCCAGGGCCAGCAGGGCGTTTCCGGCGCTGTGGCGCACCGTGACCCGGTCGCTGACCTTGATGAGGTTGGACAGGTGCGTGGCGATGTGCAGCACCGGTCCGTCCTCCCGGGCGGCGTAGTCCTCCAGCAGGCGGATGTTCACCTGCTTCAGTATCCAGGGGGTGGCGGTTTTCAGGTTGTCCAGAAAAATGTCGGAGATTACCTGCTCCGGCAGGGGCTCCGGCACGCCGCCCTCCATGATCCGGCAGCGCAGCAGCTCCAGGGACGCGCTTCCCCGGCAGTCGATCCTTTGCAGGATGCGCAGCGGGCGGCGGCTGCCGGGATCCAGCCGGTGCAGCCGGTCCACCAGCAGCATGGAGCCTGCCCGGACGGTGATGTCCTCCCGCTGGCACAGTCCCTGGGCAAACCGCAGCAGCAGCTCCTGCCGGGACCGGGTCAGGGCCGGCAGCGGCAGTCCCGCCGCCGTGTCCAGCAGCTGGAAGGCCACGTCGTCCTCCAGCTGGTCCGGATGGCGGTAATAGGCAAAGAAGGGAGCCAGGAACCGCTCCTCCCGGCCCGGGCACCGCTGCAGCAGGGAGCCCACGGCGAATTTCAGGGTATAGCGGATCCACCGCCGGTGCTGGGGCATCAGCTTGTGGTCCGGGTAGATGATCTTTTGCAGGTACAGCTTCCACTGGTCCAGGTCCGTGGGCACGCCGGCGTCGGAGCGGCTGTCCGCCGGACGCTCCTTGGCATAGCCCGCGTGGAACCCGGCGATGATCTCGCCCATCAGCGCCGCCGCCTGGCGGCGGATGTCCCCCTCCCGGTGCATCAGCAGCTCATACAGAAAGGCCAGGGTCTGCACCTTCTGGGGAATGTGCAGATACAGGGAGTAGGACTCAAACACCCCCAGATAGGCCCGCAGCCGCCGCCAGTTGGTCTCGCCCCGGGCCTGCTCCAGCAGGGAGGCAAAGCTCCGCTGGCCCGTCAGCCGATGCATCAGGTCGATGTTGTGGCCCACACACTGCAGGGTCAGGGCCGTCAGGGCCTCCCGGTCCGTCATCAGGGCGGTGTGCTTTTCCGGCAGAGGCGGTGTGTCCCTGCCTCCCAGGGTCACATCCACCCCCCGGGACACCATGAACTGCTCGAAATCGTACAGCCGGGCGTACACCAGCTCATACCGCCGCCGCTTGGCCTGGTCCACGGCGTCCAGCTTGGACAGGATCACGTCGAAGGCCTCCGCCAGGGAGAAGATCTTCGTCACCTCCCGGCCCTGATCGTCCCGGGTCTGCTTCACCCGGAAGTCGGCGTAGATCAGCAGCAGGGACTCCACCGACAGATAGTCCAGCTCCAGGTCCCACACGGAGTGGTTGGCGGCCACATGGCCGATGTCCGTCAGCTTCCGGCGGCGGAACCACTGGTCGGTGTAGTAATAGTGCAGATACGGCACCCGCTCCCCGGGGCGGCAGCCGAACTTGCCGATGTCGTGGCCGATGGCGCTGCCGGAGACCAGGGCCAGGTCCAGCTCCACGCCCCCCCGGCGCAGAGCCCGTCCGGCGGTGACGGCCACATGGTGGACCCCCACAATGTGCTCCAGGGTCCGGTAGGGCGTCACCTCCAGGCCCAGGCGCATCATCTCGTATACGAACTCCCGCCGCCACAGGCGCATCATCTGGCCGAACTGGGGGGCGGCGGGGCAGTCCTCCAGCTCCTCCGGCCCGGGGGGCACAAAGTCCCAGGCGGGGTCATAGTCCAGAAGCTCCCGCTCCGCGTCCAGCAGCACCTGCAAAACCGACAGGAAAAACACCGCCCCGGCTCCGTGGGACCGGTCCCCGTGCTTCTCCGGAAACAGCAGCCGCCGGGCAAAGCCGTAGCAGTAAGGCAGCCAGCCCTCCCGGGGCTCCGGGCCGTCCAGCCGCTCCAGGTCCTCCCGGCACAGGTCCAGAGCCCCGGCGCAGGATACCCGGTCCGCCATCAGCGGCACAAAGCGCTGGAAATACCCCTCGCCCACCAGCTGCTGCACCAGGTCCTCCCGGCCGGCCAGGTATTCCGCCGCCGGGCGGCGGGAAAGCCGCCGCAGCAGTGCGGCGTTCATCTGGCGGATTCGTTTTCTCGTCATAGCACGGCCCCCTTTGCGGAAAGTTTGGATTTGTTTCTATTATGCCACGCTCCGGCCCCTACCGCAAGAATAAATCCCGCAAAAATACGGGATAATACCGCTATATGAGCATTTTTCAGGGGGTGCGCAGGGTGAAAATTGTACAGGACGCCTTCCTCCGCCGGACGGAGGAGCTGGATGCGCGGCTGGGCGTGGGCCGCAGCTTCGATATGGTGGGCCGCAGCCTGACCATCGGGGGCCGCCGGGCCCGGCTGTGGGTGGTGAACGGCTATGCCGACGACGCGGTGCTGGAGCGGGCCATCTCCGGATGGCTGCCCATCCGGGACCTGAACGGCATCGGTACGCTGGAGGCCTTCGTGGCGCAGTACGTTACCGTGTCCGAGGCGGAGGCGGAGACGGACATGGACAAGGCCGTGACGGCGGTATTCTCCGGCAAGACCCTGCTGGTCATCGACGGCTACCCCGGCGGCGTGCTGATGGACGCCAAGCAATTCCCCCTGCGGGGCATCGAGGAGCCGGACACCAGCAAGGTGCTGCGGGGCAGCCACGACGGCTTTGTGGAGAGCATCATGAAAAACGCCGCCCTGCTGCGCCGCCGCATCCGGGATCCCCAGCTGACCCTGGAGGGGCTGGAGGTAGGGGGACGGTCCCACGCCGACGTGGCCCTGTGCTATCTGGCGGACAAGGCGGACCCGGCCCTGCTGGAGGAGCTGCGGGGCAAGCTCCGCCATATGCAAATCAGCTCCATCTCCATGAGCCAGGAGAGCATTGCCGAGGCCATCGCCCCGTCCCAATGGTGGAATCCCTTCCCCAAGACCCGGTATACCGAGCGCCCCGACGTGGCCACGGCGTCCATCATGGAGGGAGACGTGGTGCTGATGATCGACAACACCCCGTCGGTGATGCTGTTTCCATGCACCCTGTTCCGGTTTGCCGAGGAAATCAACGACTATTACTTTCCCCCGCTGGTGGGGTCGTATTTGCAGATCGTGCGGATGATCGTGCTGCTTCTGACGCTGTTTGTGACGCCCCTGTGGTTCCTGCTGGTAAAGGACCCGGAGGAGCTCCACGAGAGTCTGCGTTTTCTGCTGATCGAGAATGAATACTATGTGCCCCTGATTTTGCAGCTGCTGCTGGTGGAGCTGATCATCGACGTGCTGAAGCTGGCGTCCCTGAACACGCCGGACGTGCTCAGCAACTCCTTCAGCATGCTGGGAGCCCTGATATTGGGAGACTTTGCGGTGCAGGCCAGGTGGCTGGTGCCGGAGGTGCTGGTATACATGGCCTTTGTGGCCATCGCCAACTATGCCCAGCACAGCTATGAGATGGGCTACGCCGTGAAACTGTGCCGCATGGCGCTGCTGCTGCTGATTTACTTCTTTGACTGGTGGGGCTTTATCGGCGGCATCATCGGCGTGGTGGCCATGATCGCCTCCACCCGTCCCCTGGTGGGAAAGGGATATCTCTATCCCCTGATCCCCTTCAACGGCAAGGACCTCCGGGCCCTGCTGCACCGCCGGCCCATCAGCCGGGACAATACCTGACTGACTCCATCAAAAACCGGCCGCCCCCATGGGCGGCCGGTCTGTTTATTCTGTTTATCTGGATTGGATCCGGTCACGGAAATAGGGGATCCTGGGCAGCTGCTTCACCAGCAGCACCCCCAGCACCAGGCAGGCTATGGCCTCGCCGGCGCCCACGGTGGCGGCGTTGAGCCCATAGGCGGGCCAGAAGGCGGCAGAGGTCCCGGCCTGCTCATAGGCCAGCACCGCCCCCACCAGCACCATGTTGCACGCCACCGGCGGCAGGGCGGCCAGCCAGACATTGCGGCATCTGGACGTGATCAGCGCGGCAATAAGGGTGGCCAGGGACCCCACCACGATATCCAGCACTCCATAGGGGCTGAACAGGTTGGCGATGAGGCAGCCAACGCCCAGGCCCCAGGCCGTCTCCGGAAACAGGAACGGCAGCAGGCACAGTGCCTCGGAAAAGCGCACCTGAATGGGTCCGTAGGTGATGCCGAACACCGCCCCCAGCAGGGACAGCACGGCGTAGGCGGCCGCCACCATGGCGGCCAGGGTCAGCTTCTGCGTGTTTTTGTTTTTCATGTGGTACCTCCCATGTTTTGTTTAGAGAACGGCCCCGCCGGGCCGAACGAACGCCTTGCGGCGCTTGGACAGGTCGGGTCCCTGTCGCCGGAAAGTATACCACAGGACACGCCAAAAGAAAAGAGAAAATCCCCGCGCCAGGCGGGGATTTTTCCGGATGTCGGATTTTACATGGCAGGGACCACGACCCGCAGCGCGCCCACGGACAGGCCCTTGGCATCGGTGAGGGTGATGTTGGCGTCGCCCCGGTCATAACACTGGGCCAGCACCAGAAGGCTGCCCTGGGGCAGCTGAGCCGCCGTGCCGTCGGGGTGCAGGCAGGGCACGGACTCTGCCGCCACGGCGGCCTCATACTCGGCGGCGTGATACGTCAGCTCATAGTACAGGGGCTGGCCGGTGAGCTGACCGGCCCACAGGTCCGCCTGGTCCATGGCCTGCATAGTCTCCGCCCACTGCTGCACCGACAGCATAGCCGCCACGGTGTCGGAATCCATGGGCAGGGGCCGGTGCTGGTCCTGGGCGGAAACGGTGAAGCTGCTGCCGCTGCGCTGGACGGATACATGTACATCGGCCCAGCTGTTCAGAGAATACGTCTCCTCCTGGAGGGACCAGACCGTCATCTCCAGGGAGGTCAGGCTGCCGGTCTCGGAGTACCGGGCCCGCAGGGTCCGCAGGGCAATGCGGTTATCGATAGCTCCCACGGCGGCGTAGATCCGGTCCAGCAGCGCGTCATAGTCCGTGGGCCGGTGCTCCCGGGGAATGGTCATCCGGCTGCTGGACGACAGGTCCAGAGCCACCCGGTAGCATTTCTCCGTGTCGGTGGTCAGGGGGCAGTACACGGCCTCCTGGTCGATCCAGCCGATGGACAGGCCGGACAGCCCCGGCTCCGTGATGGTCTGGCGCTGGGTGGGGTCCTTCAGGTCCACAGCCACCATGCTGCCGCCCCGGACAAAATACAGCTTCCCGGACACGATGGTCAGGGGCTGGGGATAGCTGCCCATCTCGGCAATCAGCTCCTGGGTGCCGTCGTCGTGGCGATAGCTGACAGAATACGTGGTGCCGTCGTCGGACAGGAAAAAGTTATCCACACTCCACTGTTCCTTTTTCCCGCAGCCGGACAGAAGGGACAGCAGCATCAGGGCCAGCAGCCCCGCAGTCAGTCGTTTCATATCAATCTACCTTTCCCCGGGCGCGGAGAACGTCGTCTGCCGTAATGACAGTCAAATCCTCCCGGGTAACGTTTTCCATGGCGGCCAGGCGGTTGTTCTGGGCCACCAGAATGCGTTCAAACAGGTTGCGGACGCCCCGGGCATTGCCGAAGCTGTCGTCCGCCGACTCCTCGGCGATATAGTCCCGGACCAGGGGGCGGGCGTCCTCGGTCAGCCGGTAGCACCCCTTTTTGCACTGCATGTCGAAGATCTGCACCATTTCGTCGGCGGTATAATCCTCAAACAGCAGAAATCGGTTGAACCGGGACTCCAGGCCCGGGTTGGAATGGATGAACTTGTCCATCAGGTCCGTATACCCCGCCACGATCACCACCAGGTCGTCCCGGTGGTCCTCCATGGCCTTGAGGACGGTGTCGATGGCCTCCTGTCCGAAGTCGTTTTCGGACTTGCCGTTGAGGGCATAGGCCTCGTCGATAAAGAGCACGCCGCCCATAGCCTTTTCAATGACCTTCTGGGTTTTCAGCGCCGTCTGGCCCACATAGCCCGCCACCAGGGCGCTGCGGTCCACCTCCACCAGCTGGCCCCGGGACAGAATATCCAGGCTCCGATAGATGCGGGCCATCATCCGGGCCATCATGGTCTTGCCGGTGCCGGGATTGCCGGTGAACACCAGGTGCAGGGACATGTCCGTGGTGGGCAGGCCGTGCTGCCGCCGCAGCTGGTATACGGAGGCCATGTTGATCAGGTTATGGACCTCCTCCTTGACGGTTTGCAGACCGATGTAGCTGTCCAGCTCCGCCAGCAGGTCCTTCATGTCCTCCTTGGGCAGCGGCTCCGGGACCTCCGTCTGCTGCTCCGGGCCGCCGGACTTCTTGTCCGGGGCCTTTTCCGGCGTCTTATCCGGGGCCTTTTCCGGCGTTTTGTCCGCCGGGGACAGGGGCGTACCCCAGAAATCCGCATTCATGCTGCGCAGGTTCCGCTCCGTCATGGAGCGGATCACGTCCAGCTGCTGGAGGATGATCTCGTCTTTTTTATCCATTATCTGCGCTCCTTCCGTGGGATAGCTTTACATGGCTCATGGCCCGCAGCAGCAGGGCCGACACGAAGCCCGTCAGGGCTCCGGTAAACAGGGACACCGCCAAAAGAAACGGCAGGTAGCCCAGGACGGCGGTGTTCCCCAGGGTGATCAGGGCCGCGGCCATCTGGCCGATGTTGTGGGCCGCCGCGCCGCCGATGGACACGCCGTATACCGACAGGCCCCGCAGCCGGGTCAGGGCCATCATTACCAGCATAGCCAGCACGCCGCCCAGCAGGGAAAACAGCAGGGCCGAGGCGTTGCCGGCAAAGAGACTGCCCAGCAGGCACCGGGCCACCAGAATGCACAGGGCCGGAGCGGCCCCCAGCTGATACAGGGCAAACACCGTGACGATATTGGCAAGGCCCAGCTTCACCCCCGGCAGGGGAATGAACAGCGTCACGGGAAACAGGTTTTCCAGGGTGCTCAGGCCCAGAGCCAGGGCCGTCAGCATCGCGCACATGGCCACCTGGCGGGTAGATATCTTCATGCCGCCCCTCCTATCCCAGCACCGCGTCGGGGCCGCCGCCACCACCGCCGCCGGTAAGCTGCACCACCACCTGCTCCGGCAGGCAGACAATGCTCTGTCCCGCCCGGGTGATGGTGCCGGTTTGGACGCAGTCCTGGCCCGGGCAGTCGCTCTCCGCCACCCGAACGCCGTCTCTGTCCAGGAGGATGGTCAGGTGATAGTCCCCCTCCACGGTGACGGTCATCTCCTCTGTAAGGCGGTCCAGCTCCATGGTCTGTACCACCTGCCCCCGGTGGACAATGGCGGCAGTCAGCGGACCGGACCGGGCCAGACCGCCGTAATACCACGCCGCCGTGAAAATGGCCAGGGCCGCCACAATGGCCGCCGCCAGTCCGTCCCACCAGGTGGGCCGGAGCTCAGGGCTCGATGGACGCATACGCATAGCCGCTGCCCTCGGTTTCCGTCAGTTTATCCGCCAGGCCGGGGGTATACAGCACCTGCCCGTCCTTGGTGATGAGCACCATATCAAAGCCGCCGTTCTGCCGCCAGAAATCCTGGGCGGCCTCCCGGCCCATCACATACAGAGCCGTGGAATAGGCGTCGGCCATGGTGCCGTTATCCGCCACAATGGTGACGGACAGCAGGTCCCCCTGCACCGGCCAGCCAGTCTTGGGGTCCAGAATATGCTGATACACCGTTCCGTCCGGGCCGGTGAAATACCGCTGATAACCGCCGGAGGTGACGGCGAAGGCGTCGGTCAGGGAGAGCATAGCGGCATAGCCGTCCTGCTCCGGGTGCTGCACCGCCACACTCCAGGCAGCGCCCCCGGGCTTTGTCCCCCGGGCGTACACGTTGCCCCCCAGGCTCACCAGGGCGCTGTCTACCCCGTATTGGGCGAAAATATCCGCCAGCCGGTCAGAAGCATAGCCCTTGGCGATGCCGCCCAGGTCCATGGCGCAGCCCGGATCCAGGGTGATATGGGTGCCGTCCGCCGTCACATGATCCACCCCCACCAGGGGAAGCAGGGCGTCGATCTGCTCCTGCTGGGGCACCTGGGGGCTGTCGGTGGTGATGCCCCACAGGGTCACCAGTGGGGCCACGGTGGGGTCAAAGGCCCCGCCGGTGGTCCGGCTCAGAGCCACAGCATCGGCAATCAGGTCCGCCGTCTCCCGGGACACATCGGCGCTGCTCTGCCGGTTCAGGGTATAAATTTCGCTGCCCTCCCGGGTCCGGGACAGGGACGCATCCAGACGGTTCAGCTCCTGGCCGCAGGCGGCCAGCGCCTCCGATGCCCCGTCGCCGTAGGCTGCCAGGCTCATATAGGTATCCATGGCGAACAGACTCAGCTGCTCCGGCTCCGGCTGCGCGCCGCACCCGGTCAGACACAGCAGCAGTCCGGCCAGTATCCCGCAGAACAGACGCTTCATAGCTCCCGTCTCCCTTCCAGGGCACGCATCAGCGTGGCGTCATCGGCAAATTCCAGGTGACCGCCTACGGGGATGCCGTAAGCCAGGCGGGTGACCTTCACGCCGAAGGGCTTTAAGAGCCTTGCCAGGTACATGGCCGTGGTTTCCCCCTCGGTATCGGGATTGGTAGCCATAATGACCTCATGAATGCCTCCCTTGGCCACCCGGTCCACCAGGGACTTGATCTGCAGATCATCAGGGCCCACATGGTTCATGGGCGACAGCACCCCGTGGAGCACGTGATAGCGGCCATTATACTCCCGGCTGCGCTCGATGGCCACCACATCCCGGGGATCCGCCACCACGCAGATGGTGGTGTCGTCCCGCTTGGGGGAGGCGCAGATGGGGCACAGGCCCCCGCTGGTCAGATTCTGGCATACGGGACACAGGGTCACGCTGCGCTTGGCCTCCAGAATGGCGTCGGCAAAGGCCTGGGCCTTGTCCTGGGGCAGGTTCAGCACATGAAACGCCAGCCGCTGGGCGGATTTGGAGCCGATGCCCGGCAGCCGGGCAAACTGCTCCACCAGGTTTTCAAGGGGTGCGGGGAAAAATTCCATAGTCCATCGTTTCCTTTACGCAAAAATCAGCCCCGGAGCTCCCGGATGCGGGCGGGGATGTCCGCCGCCTTGTATACGGCGGACCCGGCCACCAGCACGTTGGCGCCGCTGGCGATGCAGACCTTGCAGGTATTGGGGTCCACGCCGCCGTCTACCTCCAGCTCGCAGCCGGGGTTCATGGCGTCGATATACTCCCGGATCTGCCGGACCTTGGGCATCATATCGGCCATGAATTTCTGGCCGCCGAAGCCGGGCTCCACGGTCATCACCAGGATCATTTCCACCCGGTCGATAAACGGCAGCACCGCACTGGCGGGGGTCTTGGGCTTCACCACCACGCCGGCCTTCTTCCCCTTGACATGAATCTTATCGACGGCGGCCAGGATGTTCTCCTGGCTATCGGCCTCCACATGGCAGGTAACGATGTCCGCCCCGGCGTCGCAGAACTGGTCCACATACCGCACGGGCCGATCGATCATCAGGTGCACGTCCAGAGGCAGCTTTGTCACGGGACGGATGCACTTGACTACCGGAATGCCAATGGAGATATTGGGCACGAACAGGCCGTCCATCACGTCCACATGGACGTAATCGGCGGTGGAAATTGCTTCAATGTCCCGGCCCAGGTGGGCAAAATCCGCGGACAGGATAGAGGGAGAGATTTTGATCATGGGAAAAGATCCTTTCTGTTTTCGGGGTGACGGGGCGGCGGCAGACGGCATAGGATGGCTCAAGCGGCCCGGGACCGGAAGCTCTCCGGCCATCCCGGCGCAGCCCTCCCGCCCCACAGGAGACGCCGGCCGCCGCTTTTCAGATAGGAGGCCGGCGGGGGGATCCCTGCCGGTCTCCATTGGAGATAGATATATATATGTATTATACCAATCTGCTCATCGGATTGCAACGAGGAAAAGGGCCGATCCGACGCATCCGGCGGTCTGAGCCGCAAAAATCGTGTCTTTTTTGTGAACTTTGCAAAGAAGGCCTTTACCTTTGCCGCAGTTTCCTGTAAAATAATCGTGTCCTTTCCCGGAAGGACTTCATTTTTTTGGCAGATCGAGGCATTTGTATGAGTTTCTTTCAAATAATTGGCAATGCAATGGCCCGTTTCATGTATGGCCGCAACGGCGTGGATCAGCTGGGACTCACCAGTCTATGGACGGCCATTGTCCTGGATGTGGTCAACCTGTTCATCAAGAACAAAACCGCCTATGCCATTCTTTCCTCCATCGCCTTGGTGATAACGGCATGGGTGGTGTTCCGGCTGTTTTCCAAGAACCTGTCCAAGCGCCGGGCAGAGAACGCGCTGTACATGAGCAAGGTGGTGTACCCCATGCGCCGGGCCCTGTCCCGCAGTCGGGATAAGGAGCACAAATATTTCACCTGCCCTAACTGCCACACAGTGTGCCGGGTCCCCCGCGGAAAAGGCCGCATTGTGATCACCTGTCCCAAGTGCCACGGTGAGATTCACGGCAAAAGCTGAAATTTGATATTGCATTCTGAAGTCCGGCACGGTCTATGACCGTGCCGGACTTGTTAAATCGCCGCAGCGAAACAAAAAAGCGGACATCCGAAGATGTCCGCTTTGTGTTGGCGCTACCTATTTTCCCGGGCCGTCTCCAGCCAAGTATCGTGGGCAGAAGCGAGCTTAACTTCTGTGTTCGGGATGGGAACAGGTGGACCCTCGCCCTAATAAGCACCAACTATTGCAACTGCGTTCGCAGCAACAAACATTATATTCACTTTTCCGCTCTCTGTCAAGAGAAAAAATGGTGACCCGTACCGGATTCGAACCGATGTTAAAGGCGTGAGAGGCCTCTGTCTTAACCACTTGACCAACGGGCCATGTTCCGTCTCTATATCTCAATCAGCTCTCGCTGTATGAAATCCTGGTACACCATCAGGGACTCGAACCCTGGACACCCTGATTAAGAGTCAGGTGCTCTACCAGCTGAGCTAATGGTGCATATCGCGCTGCACCCTCAAAACCGAACAACGTAACAAGTGATTATGAGTAAGGCTTGAATTGCCTGCATAATCGTAGGTCAAGCCCTCGGGCTATTAGTACCGGTCAGCTCCATACATTGCTGCACTTCCACCTCCGGCCTATCAACCAGATCGTCTTTCTGGGCCCTTACTCCATAAAGGATGAGAGATCTCATCTTAGGGGGAGTTTCACGCTTAGATGCTTTCAGCGTTTATCTCGTCCGTACATAGCTACCCAGCTATGCCCTTGGCAGGACAACTGGTGCACCAGAGGTACGTCCATCCCGGTCCTCTCGTACTAAGGACAGCTCCCTTCAAATCTCTTACGCCCGCAACAGATAGGGACCGAACTGTCTCACGACGTTCTGAACCCAGCTCGCGTGCCGCTTTAATTGGCGAACAGCCAAACCCTTGGGACCGAATACAGCCCCAGGATGCGACGAGCCGACATCGAGGTGCCAAACCTCCCCGTCGCTGTGGACGCTTGGGGGAGATCAGCCTGTTATCCCCAGGGTAGCTTTTATCCGTTGAGCGATGGCATTTCCACTCACATACCACCGGATCACTAACTCCAACTTTCGTTACTGCTCGACCCGTCGGTCTCGCAGTTAGGCTCGTTTATGCGTTTACACTCAATGCACGATTTCCGTCCGTGCTGAACGAACCTTTGAGCGCCTCCGTTACTCTTTTGGAGGCGACCGCCCCAGTCAAACTGCCCGTCTAACAGTGTCCCCCGACCGGATTCACGGCCGCAGGTTAGGAAATCAGCAATACAAGAGTGGTATCCCACCGGTGACTCCACATGACCTGACGACCATGCTTCCATGTCTCCCACCTATCCTGTACATGCATTACCGATTCCCAGTATTAAACTGCAGTAAAGCTCCATGGGGTCTTTCCGTCTAGTTGCGGGTAACTGGCATCTTCACCAGTACTACAATTTCGCCGGGCGGGCTGTTGAGACAGTGCCCAAATCATTACGCCATTCGTGCGGGTCAGAACTTACCTGACAAGGAATTTCGCTACCTTAGGACCGTTATAGTTACGGCCGCCGTTTACCGGGGCTTCAATTCAAACCTTCGCTTGCGCTAAGCTCTCCTCTTAACCTTCCGGCACCGGGCAGGCGTCAGCCCCTATACGTCATCTTTCGATTTAGCAGAGACCTGTGTTTTTGGTAAACAGTTGCTTGGGCCTATTCACTGCGGCCCCTTTCGGGGCTCCCCTTCTTCCGAAGTTACGGGGTCAATTTGCCGAGTTCCTTAACAACCCTTCTCCCGTTGGCCTTAGGATTCTCTCCTCATC
>OBCY01000145.1_pt1 | contig 15473 bp, 25 predicted proteins | sample 1496051 | NCBI WGS metagenome assembly OBCY01 (sample SAMN01760917, study PRJEB22395) | human gut metagenome | reverse complement strand
GATGTTATTAATGAGTTTCAGATTCGCCTTTTAAAGTACATACGTCAAAAAATATTTAATTATACAATCTAATCAAATCTTATATCAACAGGCACGAGAGGTTTCTCCCGTGCCTGCTTTGATATTTTGTGAACTTGATTATGACCTCATCGACACCGTCCGTGTATTTGCCCTGCGCTACAAGGATGTTATGCAGATTAAGCAAACATTGGATTACAAAGCGGCGTTCGGTATCGGTGAGGAAGAGATGATATTTCCTCTTTCTCATACGAATACGACCTCTGCATTCACAATTTCGGTGGCTCGTTCACGAATATTATTCATCTTATGTACCCAAGCCATTTGGTCGGTGGCTTTGAGTTGCTCGGTTACCCCTTCCTTTTCGGCGAGTTCTTTTACCAGCCGAGAAAAGAGTTCCTGTGCCTGTTCTTCGGTGTCGGCGAGGTGGGAGTGGAGTTTGCCGGAAGTGAGCAGATTGTAATACAGGACTTTGTGGTGTTGCTTCAAATATCGAAGCCGGCGCTGTCCCCATACGCCGATAGGGCGTTCTTCTTCGGCGGGTAAAGTAAGATTAGGCAAGCGGTAATCGCCTTGCATTGTGTATGTACCGCCAGATTGTTCAAATATTGATTTCATATTGTGAAACCTCCCTTTGTGCTTAAAATGATTGCCCAAAATGCTCAATTACAAAAAATACAACGAATATTCCGCTGTTCATGCCACTTTTTACGACGAACATTGAAAATGAGGCGTTTTTTCGGAATAGCATTACTCTTTCAGCAAATCTTGAAACGGTGTTTCGGTTGAGACAAAGGCTTCATAGGTGAAGTTTGCTCCGAGTCGGAAGCCCATAATGAAACTGTCGAGATTGGATTCCCCGTTCACAACGCTCCAAGCGTTTACATAGTCAAGGAACCATTTCTTCTGTTCGTTGTGTAGGGCGTTGGTCAGTAAATCCTCGTTATTCATCAGGACTTCCATTTGCTTTTGCACCGTTTTATTTTCTTTTGTACTGCGTGCCTGCGGATCAATATTTCCGTAGTAAAATTCTTCTATAAACCGTGACATAAATAATGCACCTGCCTTTCGATTACAGTTTATCAAAATCGAAAAGCAGGTGCGAGTATGCGAATTTTTAAATCGCAGGTTTTCTAATTGACATTATTTACTTTCCAAGATATAATTTATGATGTAGGTTATGTTAAATTTGAAGTACTTTGTATGACGGAGCGACGAGAAATCCGAAAAGGACAAAGGACTCAAAACTTCTACAAGCTTAAAATATGTAATTCCTAGATACTATCAACGTCGATTAAAATTCTCGTTACACCGTTGAGAACCCACAAGATAGGCTCCGGGAGATTCTCCTCTCCTTTGAGGTGGGCCCAGTTGCTGTATCAAAGCTTTACACCATACTTCTTAGACAGTCATTTAGGTGACCGTCTTGGTTGTTGTGCGTGTAAAGTGCCAATTCGGACAGATTGAGACCATACACGCATAATGTGTATGGTTTTACTTTTTGTCCGGATTGGAGGTGAAAGTAATGAAAATCAATAAATACAACGCTCTGCGTTTTTGGGAAGAGTGCTACGGCAACAAACAGTATGCAGAGGATTTTCACGGGAATTTAATGTGTAAAGATGGCTATGGTAAAAATTACTTTTCTGTAAACTATCATGGGCAGAAAATATATTGTGGGTGGATCATTCATCATATATTGCCGTCAGCCTGCGGAGGAACAAACGAAAAAAGCAATTTACTCTGCACCAATATTGCAACGAATGAAGAAGCTGCGGACAGAATCACATTTTGGATTGGCGAATCCCTGTATCAAGTTAAACGGATATACGGAACAAGAGATCACGAAATCACTAGAATTGAGTAAGGAGGTTGATTTATGGGAAAACACTTTTTTGACTATGATGACGGAGATTTTACACATACAATCTCAGACAATATGGCAATTGACTCTGACGGAGATTTGCTGATGCGTATGGGAGATAATATGGCAATGGATATGGATTCCGGTGAATTACATATCATATCCGGTTGGTCGTATGACGAAGATGATGACTAATTGACAAGTAACCGCCTCTGCGAAAATGCATGGGCGGTTACTTTTACTTCTTCTGCTTCATCTTCCGGCTAAAATCGTTGAGCGTTTGGATATGCCACAGGCTTTTGCGGGTGATGGAACGGAAGGTCAGCGAACAGAAAAAGTCGATTAGAAAGATTTTCGGTATGTAAAAGAGTTGTCCTTTGCGAAACGATTTAAGTTGCCCACGGTTGCACCAATTATTTACGGTGGTTTTGGCGTAGCCGGTCAAGGTGACTATCTCCTGCACGGTCACGACATCCTTATACTTGCTGAGCAGTTTGGCGTAATAGTCGTGCATTTGCCGGAGAACATCTTCTGGCAGTTCCTTGGAGAGCTTTGCAACATAGTGACCGCCGTACCATCCCCTCGGTGCGGAATAGAGCTCGGGATAAACGGCTCGGTCCTCAAGGTACGCCCGAACATCCTCTTTTTTGATTTTATAGCATCGTGTTTTCTTGCCTGTCCACTCGCAGGGCACCTTGCCGCTTTTGAGCAAATGCAACGCCGTGGACTTGCTGATATGGCAAAGGCGATAAAACTGATCCTTATTCATTACATCGGGAACGCTGTCCCAATCAATCGGTAGATTCTTCATCTGATACACCTCAAAAATAGATTTCGTCGGTTTGAAGCTCTTTCTGCGGTGTATGTAATTTTGTATTGCCTTCTCTCCCTATTTCTCTCCTGTCTCCCCCGATTTCTCTCCAAAATCGGCAAAAATGCCGATTTGAACCCACTTTGAAAAAATGCAGTCGTAACAAGGCTTCAAGGGCGAAAAAGCCTTATTTTATGCGTGTTTTCGCTCAGACGAGACGACCTGAAAATAATACGAAACTACCTGATCTTGATAAGATGACTAAAAGACTCGAAATGCCGTAGACCGAAAGGTCTCTAGGGTTCGAATCCCTAACTCTCCGCCAAAAAACCCAGTCATATCAAGGCTTTGCGCCCATATGACTGGGCTTTTCTTTTTGCTAATCTGCCATTGCCGCACATGATTTTCGGCAAGAATCATGTCTGCCATCCGACGGCCTCGGTTTCCGGCAGGGTCAGAACATTGTCCATGACGTTTGCAGACGTCTCCTGCGCCGCCGTTTCTGCGCGGCAGTTGACGCCGGTGACGGCGTAGCTCTGCTCACCTTCGTCCAGGGTCTTGGCCTTGTTGGCGGCGTAGATCAGCACCTGCTCCAGATCCGTCAGCCGGGTCTTCTCCGGGTTGCTGCAGTAGTCTACCACGCGGGAAACGCTGTCATGGATCGCCCAGATCTTCGTCACCGCCATTGGCATCGTCCTCCTCTCCGTGGTAGACCATCAGAAGCAGATCCTCGATCTCCGTCAGCGCGTCGCTGAACGCTGCCATGGAGACCTCGTAGCGGATGCCGTCGTGCAGCCGCGTCAGCTTCCGATAGGCCTGCATCAGCTCCTCACGGGGCGCCTCCTTAACCGTAGCATCTGTCCCCAGGGTGCGGAGATATTCCGACATGTTCATGCCGCATTTCCGCGCCTTTCGGCGGATCAGATTCTTCTCGGTCTTGAAGACGCGCACATTGATTTCCTCCGTACGATTGCGCATATCGTTCACCTCCTTTAGGCGGGGTTACAGGGGCCGGCCCCTTTCGTATCAGCGGATACGGGGGAATTGGGAGCCGGACGGCTACACAAATCCCATGCTCGTTACCCTTACGGATAAAAAAGCTGCGTATAGCCATGGGCCTTCCCGCGTTACGATGCTTCATTTTCGCCCGCCTCCTTCCGTGACGCAGATGACGGCTGTGACGGTAAAAAGGGAAGCGGGGCGTTACCGTCATTCAAAACCTTCTGTGACGCAAGTCCCTCGTTCCCGGAAGCACCGTCATGACCGTCAGCACCGTCATGCAGCTCCAGGATAATCAGCCGGGCCGCCGCCGTTTTGCGGTACTCGTAGCTGATCCCCATGGGGAGGAAAACCTCGCTGAAATACCGCGTCAGATATTTGCTGGCAATGTTGGGTTTCAGCTCGGTGTTGCCAACGGCGGCCAGCAGCTCGGTGGCGGTGCCCTGGAATTTACTGTGCTCAAAAAGGAACTCCACGACCTCGTACACAAAATCGGGAATCCGCTCCCTGCGCAGGTCGTCGGCGTTAAGCTCCTCGGTGGTCTCCCAACGGACGCCGCACATCTGCATTTTCAGCTTCTTTTCCTCCACGTCGCGCCCGGTGATGCAGAGGGCGGCAGCGTCCCCGAAGCGCTCCTCCTTGCGGAGGATCATCACCGTGTCCGCCACGCCCATGATGCCGGTGGAGCCGGTCATATCGTTGAAGATATTGCTGCTGTCCCGATCCTTGCGGGTGTGGTGCACCAGGAAGATGCAGATGCCGTGATTGTCGGCGATCTTTTTCAGGGAAGACAAATCCCGGTAATCCTGGGCGTAGGCGTTGACCTTCCCGGAGACGTTGTCCCGGATCATCTGCAGCGTGTCGATGAAGATCAGCCCCGTGGAGGGGTAATCCTGCAGCACGGCTTCGATCTGGCTTTCCAGCTCAGATCCCAGCTGCCCGCAGGAGAAGCCGAAATGCAGGTTCTCCGGCGGCGCTTCGATCAGCTCCTGCATCCGCTGTTGGATGCGCCACTCCCGGTCCTCCAGCGCCAGATACACCACGTCAGTTTTCCGGGTGGGAATGCCCCATACCGGCTCGCCCTTGCTGATCTGCAGACAGAGCCAGAGGACCATCCAGCTCTTGCCGATCTTGGAGTCGCCGGCCATGACCGCCAGCCCGTCCGCGAGAATGCCGTCAATCAGCATCCTTGGGTGCGCCAGCGGCTTGTAGTACAGCGTCTCCGCGTCGATCAGTTGAATTCTGTTCATGTGTTTCACCTTCTTTCATTTAGCTGGTAAGTGTGTTTTGCTTGAATATTTGCGCCGTCCTTCCGATACGGTTTTTGTGTGCCTGCCCCGGGTTCTCCGCAGCGTCGCTCCGCTCATGTCTTCGCAGAGTCATATCTCTTTTGGTGACGGCTATTCAGTTGTCGATTCGTTATCACCTCCTTGTCGGGTGAGGGAAATCGGATGCTCCTGAGGAACCCCTCCACTAGTTAAGCCATTTGAGAGGCCTTTTTTCAGGGTGCCGGAGAATACTATTTCTCTCTCAAGTGGTAGATCACGAGAACGGTGAAAAATTAAGCCATGGAGAAAATTTTTCTTGTGATCGCCATTTTTCGATATATCCCCTCACTAAGGGATGAGTGGGAAGGGTCGATTTTATGGGTGTCGCCGGAAAAATTTGTCCCTCAAGTGGTAGGTCACGAGAAAGGCGAGAAATTAAGCTTTGTAGAAGGTTTTTTGAGTCCCCTCACTAACTTAGGAATGGGGAGCACCGTTTTTACGGGTATCACCGGAAAAATTCTTCCCTCAAGGGGTAGATCACGGGAAAGCGGAAAAATTAAGATCAGGCGAAAGTTTTTTTGATGGCTGCGATTTTCGAAATATCTCTTCACTAGTTAAGCGATGGGAGCCTGTCTTTATGGGGGTTATCGGTGAAAAATTTATCCGCTCTATTCGGTGGCGTACATCACCTCCTCACTAAGTAAGGAATGAGAGCGGGCATTTTTATGGGTGTCCCGGAAAAATTTCTTTTATGGCATCAATTTTGATGCCGCAACCCGATTTGCCCTTTGAAGGTGGCATCAAAATTGATGCCACTCGACTAAAACCCGCTTTCGTCTTAGCTTTTTGGCGCCAAAACGGAGCCAACTGTCGGTGCTTCCTCACATCTGGCGCCAAAACGGAGCCAATTTCTTGCGAAACCTCCTCTCACCACCCTACCGCAACCTTTTAGCCTCAAAAACGACATTGATTTTGAGATTTTTTGAAAATACTTTTTGAGCGTCGTCTTTGCTGGCAACGAGAGACTGTACTCAGCTCGCCCTTCTACCTCCGTACAGCAGCATGAAGGGCAAAAAAAGCGACACGGATTTTCAAAAAATCTCTCTACTAAATTACCGAAACCTGCACCCCTCAAAAAACGACATTTGTTTTTTGCTTTTCTTTTGAGGTGGTCTGCAGTAGCGGATTCTGGCGTGATTTTCTCAGCATTGTCCTCTACTCCTGTACCGCACGGTTTTGAGGCAAAAAGTAAACACCGGGCTGAAAATTTCCTTCTACTCCTGTACCGCAACATCCAAAGCCAAAAAGTAAACACCGCATCGAAATCTTTTTTGAAAAGCCCTCTATTCCTGTACCGCAACATCGGAGGCCAATAAACGACATCAATTTTTGAAAGTTCCCAGAAAATTCACAAATTAGTGGAGTTTCACGGCTCAAAGCGCAAAAAGAGCGCCTGCCTCTTTTCAGAAGCAGACGCTCTTTTGGTATTATTCAGTTTTTACTTCATCAGCCGGATCAGCAGCTCGTTCACGTCCTCTGTAGGCTTGCCGCCGGCCAGCAGTTTGTTCCGGAAGGCCAACATCGCCGCTGTCAACAGTCGGCGCTCATCGGCACGGAGCACCACGACCCGGTCTCTTTTTCTTTGCCCGAACATGGCCGCGCCTCAACAGTAGATCAGCTCAGAGAAGACGATCTCCTCCGCGCGGCTGCGGATACTGTTCATCCGTCCGACCCATTCCATCTGATCCGCAGCCTTCAGCTGCTCGGTGACGCCTTCGGCCTTCTTCATTTGCTCCACGATCCGGTCGAGCATTGCCTGTGCCGACTCGCCGATCTCCTCCAGATGCGGCTCCAGAGTCCCCGTCAGCAGCATCCCTGTGTAGATCCCGTCCATGTGTGTGCGCAGATATCTCCTCCGCGCCGCAGCAAACCTGTTTTCCATACCGCGCCTCCTTCATATACGCATTGTTTCTGGTCTTCCTTCGCGTATATGATAGCCCGGCGCTACACTAGAGTCCAATGTGCAATAATCGGATTTGCAGTCTTGACAACGGGATATATTTATTTTGCACCGGCTATTGATTTGTGCGTTTTTATGAGTATAATAGATATTGAAATGTGTGTGTCACGAGATGTGCAACCAATTGAATTATGTGTTTTCCGGCGCGTTGACTATGCTGAAAAGTGCGGAGGTGCGCAATGTTATATCGAAAAATCCAGCCGTATATTGAAAGCTATCTGAAATCCGATTCCAATAAGGTGCTGATTATCGACGGGGCGCGGCAGATCGGAAAGACGTTTATTATACGCCACGTTGGGCAGCAGCTCTTTGAGAACTATATCGAGCTGAACTTTGCGGAGGATTACAACGGTTCCAGGCTGTTTGAGCAGGTCCGCACCGTCAAGGACTTCTATTTCCAGGTCAGCACCATCGCCGGCGAGCGAATGGGAGAGAAGAAAAACACGCTGATTTTCCTTGATGAGATCCAGGCATATCCGCACCTGCTGACCATGCTCAAGTTTTTGAAGCAGGACGACAGGTACACCTATATTGCCAGCGGGTCGCTGCTCGGCGTGACCTTGAAGAAGACCACCTCGATCCCCATCGGGAGTATTGAGATCAAGCGCATGTTCCCGCTGGATTTTGAGGAGTTTCTGCTGGCAAACGGGTTTAATCGGTTTGCCATCGATATGATGCATGAGAAGTTCCTTACCGGTGAGAGTCTGGATGCCGCCATGCATGAGAAGGTAATGGATCTTTTCAAGAAGTATCTGCTGATCGGCGGGCTGCCCGATGCTGTAAACTCCTTTATTGCAGACACCAATATCGTCAAGGTGCGGACGATCCATCGGGATATCCGCGCGTTCTATGCTGATGACGCGTCAAAGTACGAGGCGGACAACAGCAGGAAGCTGAAGATCCGCAGGATCTACGATATGATCCCCTCCAATCTGGAGAGCAAGAAGAAACGAGTGGTCTTTCAGGACATCGAGGACAAGCGCGGCAAGCGTTTTTCCGACTATCAGGATGAGTTTGAATATCTGATCTCCGCTGGGATCGCCTTGGACGTCAACGCGATTACCACCCCCGTCTTTCCCCTTACGCAGTCCATCGGCAAAAACCTGCTCAAGCTCTATTTGAACGACGTAGGGCTTTTGACGGACGTTTTGTATGGCAGCAATATCCGTGCGATCCTGGACGATGAGACGGGGATCAATCTCGGCTCCGTGTATGAAAGCGTGGTGGCCCAGGAGCTGGTCGCGCACGGCTTCAAGCTGTTCTATTACGATAACCGCAGCAAGGGCGAGGTGGATTATCTGATCGACGATTACGACAGCCTATCCGCCGTTCCCATCGAGGTCAAGTCCGGTAAGGACTACACCGTCCACAGCGCCCTGAATACCTTCGTAAAGAACGACGATTATCATGTGAAAAAGGCCTATGTTCTGTCCAACGCCCGCGAGATCACGACGAACGGCAAGATCACGTATCTGCCGATTTATGATGTGATGTTTTTGGAAAATGTGCCAACGCAACAAGAAATGAATTAATACGCTACCAACATACAGAGAATTTTGGAGGAAGCAAATATGACTTACCTTGATAGGGCAATTAAAGATGGATATGCCATTATTACCGGCCCGGAAAATAAGCAGAAGATCATCTATGTCACGTCTGATAATCACACAGAAAACTATAACGATCCCGAGGAAAAAGTTCGGGCTGAATTCTGGGCGGAACTGATCTACGAATACGACTACCCAGCACATCGCATTAAGGTTGAGGTGACGATCCCGGATCGTGTACCGACGGACCGTGCGGATATTGTCATTTTCTCTGATGATGAATGCAAAAAACCGTATGCGGTTGTAGAGTGCAAACGAGATGGCGTTACAGATGCGGAGTTCTTGCAGGCAATTGAGCAGGGTGTAGGCAACGCAACGTGGGTAAAGCTTCGTGCAAGCTATGTGGTTATTATTGCTGGCGCTACTCGTCGGGTGTTGGATTTCTCGGACGATAGTGCCGGCATTCTCGAACGAGAGAATAATATCATTGCCGATCTTCCAAAAGCCTATGGAAAACCGCAAGCATTCCGCTTTTACAGAGGTGGAGAATATACAGATGTAGACGGCAAGAAAAAGAAGGCCCCTGATATCCAGCCGGTTGCCAGAGAAGATTTGATTACTGCTATCAAGAAATGCCACAATACGCTTTGGGGCGGCGGCAGGCTGTCTCCACCGACCGCTTTTGGCGAGCTCTGCAAACTCATCTTTGTCAAAATCAGCGATGAACAGAAGCCACGGAAGAAAGGCGAGCCCTACCAGTTCCAGATCAAAACTCATGAACCCTCGTCCAAGCTGGCCAAAAGGATCAACGATCTCTACAATGAGCAGAAGGTAAAAGACCCCGAGGTGTTCACGGACTCCATCAAAGTCGATGATCGGGTACTGCGCACGGTCGTATCGCACTTGGAGGCAATCAACCTGAGCAAAACCGACCTCGATGTGAAAGGCGTTGCGTTTGAGCAGTTCATGGACGGCTTTTTCAAAGGAGATTTCGGTCAGTATTTCACGCCTCGCCCCATTATAGAGTTTGCAGTAAAAATGATGAAGCCGCAACATGACTGGGATGTTCTGGAAATAATTATACCGAGTTTGATACAAGGAATGGGCAAAATTAAAAAGTGTGCCTTTGCGGTGTAAAAACTGCTCTTGGGGTGTAAAAAAGAAAGCCGGGACTGCCCGGTTGTTTTTATGTGGAGGACGATTATGAAAAAGCCGCTCACTCAGAAGCAAATTGCTGATTATGAGCAACTCTGCTATGATAGAAATAACGGTCGCATTTTGACCCCGGACGGACTGCGGTTCATCTGCGAAGCCAATAACTATGACCCGGAAGCCATCGGTCGGCACTTCCTTGAGGTGCTGGCGAAAATGGGACAGCAGTAGATTTATTCACATCAATGCGGTATTATTTGAACATAGGAGGCGGGCTTAATGGACAGAAAAGGTGACTTGATTTCATTCAGTAGCTACGGTTGGCACAAGGGATTTTATAATGTCGATGACGTTGATGATATAACAGATGCGCTGCTCAAAATAAGGTATACGGATTTCTTTGAGTATCCAGATGATGACGAGTTCCCGTATGATTCAGCACATTCTCTTTTGCGTGGTTCATGCAATCATTTTGCAGTGGCGCTCAAAAATGTGCTGGGATATACTCCATACTGCATAATACCGAGGGCCGTTGTTTTCCTTGACAGTTACCCTGTGATAGTCATAGCAAACCTCTTTGACAGACGGCACCCACAGTTCATCACTGCATTCGCCCTCAAACTGCTGCAGAGACACATCCAGTCCGAGATACGCCTTTTGTACAGCCTTGATACTGCTGCGAACATTTTCGGGAATCAGCGGCTGAATGGTTGTGGAGAGATAGCTTCTGAGTTCAGACGTTTCCCAACCGCCCACGCCGCCACCGGTGTCGGTGCTGCTGTCATAGGCCGGATTCATCCGTTTTGCTGTTTTGAGCAGTTCAATGGAGATCCAAGTTGTGGCGGCTAAACCGCTGCCGTCCGACAGCGTGTCTGCCTCCTTGGCTACCAACTGCATATTGACGATGCCCTCTTCGCCAAGGTTCAAGGGCTTGTAGTTTCCAATTTCGTACTTGTCTGCGTAGCTGCCATCGTTGATGTTGGCGATAATGGTATCCCAATCATCCTCGATTTCCTTCAGTTCCACAGGAGAACCGAACTGGGCATAACACTTGGTATCACCAATGATCTTGCTGGGAGAGGGGTCCCATCATTCGAAGGGATACAGTTCCGGCTCAGATACTTTGTCCTTGACTGGAGTGTCTCCCGTATAGGTGGCGGCAGAACCATAAGGTACATTTGTCACTGTTTGCAGAAGCGTACTTTCATTGTAGAACCAAACCGTGTATTTTCGGATATCGGTCTTGTACACCGCATATACATTCCGGTCTGCAAACACAGCTTTCCGGCACTCAGAATCCACCGTTCCACCGGGTTCACGGCTCCATCCCACAAAAGAGAAGGTGTTTTCTGCCGTAGAGTCTTTATACGGATAGCCGGTAAACTTGCCATCCCCACCGTTGGTGATGGTTTCGGTGTAATAAAGGGTTTTACCGGAATCATCGTAGTATCGGAGATAGGAAGTCAATGTGGTGTACATGACCTTGATGTTTGGATACCGCTCCAGCATTTCTTCCAACTCTGTACCGTACAGTTCGCTGACAAATACACAGCCCACAATTTGAGCTTTGTCCACATTGTTGCCGTTCTCGTCCAGACCACGCATGGTATCCAGCAGATCATAGAAAGCCAGAATATCTGCCGCATCCTCGAAGGTGCGCTCCAGTCCGGTAACGCGGACACGGCTACCTAAGGGAATACTTGTTTACGAACTTCAATATCCTGTCCAGAGTTTCTTGATTCTTTGTTCTCATATCAGCACCTCTGTTTCTATATGGGATTTCAAATCCCATAATGTTATTATACTCAGGCAAAAAAGAAATGCAATAGGTTTGTAGAAAAGCAAAACGAGGTGGCGATTTTGTTCGTCACCTCATATAATTGTTTTTTCGTTATCAATTCATGCCTGTCCAGATTCTGGGTGTTCTTCGTTTGGTCTGCCCTGGGATGATTCATATGAAAGAAAAGGCGATACCGGTAGGTACCGCCTTCGCTTTATGCTGAAATTTTTGCGTACCGCTCTGACTCTATGATATCCATCATGACAGAGTAAGGGGAAAGGTCTCCGCTTGCCACCATCTTTGATACAAATACTCATGACTTCTGCCACTCCTCAAGATTCTTTCTGATGCGGTCGAGGCATTCCTCAAACCGGGTAATTTCTTCCTCTGAAAAACCCTTGTAGTAAATGCTGCCCATCTCATCAGATACAGAATCGTACTCGCCCTTTAAGGCATGTGCTTTCTCAGTCAGAAACAGGAGTGTTTTCCTTTTGTCCGTTTCAGACTGAACACGGCTTATCAGTCCTTGATGTTCCATTCTTTCCAGCATCGTCGTAAGAGATGTTATCGCTAATCCGCATTTGACCGAGAGTGACCTGATCGAGATTCCATCCCCCTGCCACAGCACATAAAGAATGCGCCCCTGGGCTCCATTGAACGCATCAATATTCTTTTCGCTGAGAATCTTCTCAAAAATCCGGTCTCCAAGTTGTTTTATTTTGGTGACAAGAAACCCGCCATTTGTTTTCATGCAAAAGCTCCTATATAGTAGTTTATAAAATCATACTATATAGGAGTTTTATTGTCAAGAGCTTGTATGATTGAATAGAGGTAAATTCAGATTTGTCAGCCTCATTCTATCGCACACTCGGTACATTTCCCGGCTTGCGTATCACAGCGGCAATGCAGGTATTCCACATTGCCGCTGTGATTTTCTTTTTAGCGTTCTCTGTCTGCGGATGATTTTTGCGGCTCCTCCTCGCCACGCTCACCGTCCACGATCTCGTTCTCTCTTTTGTCGAGATTGAGCATCGCATTCAGTTCATTTAGCCGTGCCGATTTGGTTTTCAGTTCTTCCTCCTGGGGGAATGGCTTCTGTACCTCTGCCTTTGCATTTTCAAGCTGAACCCGCGTATTCTCCAGCTGCTCGGTGCACGCTGCCATTCGTTCCTCAAAAGCGCCGAGGGTGTTGTCCAGTCGCTGAATGTTGCCGAAGATATCTGTTCCCAGCGTGACCGTATGCCGCAGCTGATGAATCTGTCTGCAACTCACGGCCAAGCAATATGTAGTCCAGAGACACATCGAAGAAAATGGAAAGTTCTATCAACAGATCAATAGATAACCCCTGGAGACCCCTTTCCAGCTTTCCTACCGTATCCTGAAAACCACATTTTACGAAGGAGGCCCGGAAGAAATCACCGGATTACATACAGAAGCCCTGGGAGTGCTTTTCCCGGTTGACAGTATGGACAGCTGTGAGGAAATGATGATTCAGGACTGGCCGGGCGCTTTTTACAAGAAAGATGACACGGCATTTCTCTGTTGGACTTATTCTCCGGAAGTCACTTATGTTCAGGAATACACTCCAAGCAAAATTGATGATTCCGAAATCATCAAGATGGCTGAAAGTGCAGAACCTGTAAAATAAAAACCACAGTCTACACTTCAAATCGGAGCGTGACTGTGACTTTTTATTTATGCACGGGCATGATTTTTCTATCATTCCTTCTTGGAAAAATGTGATTTTATCACGGAGAGCGCCTCCGAAACAGGTTATACTACAAATACAAAACACAAGGAGGTATTCTTATGAGACTGAAAGATAAAGTTGCAATCATCACCGGAGGCAGCCGTGGCATTGGCTACGCTACCGCAGACAAATTTTTGAAGGAAGGTGCTACGGTAATCCTGACCGCAAGCTCACAAGGTTCTGCTGACAAAGCGGTTGCGCAGCTGAAAGAAAAGTACCCTGATGCAACAGTTGCGGGAATCAGTCCTAACCTGTCCAATTTGGAATCTGTCCGCAATGCGTTCCGAGAAGCTGCCTCAAAATACGGTTGCATTGATATTCTGGTGAACAATGCCGGTGTATCCGAAAGCACTCCCTTTACCGAGTATACGGAGGAAACCTTTGATAAGGTTATGGATCTGAATGTAAAAGGCGTGTTCAATGCTACAAGAGCCGCCAGTGAGTGCATGATTGCAAAAGGGAACGGTGTTATTCTCTCCACATCCTCAATGGTGAGCATTTACGGACAGCCCAGTGGCTTTGCTTATCCCGCATCCAAATTTGCTGTCAATGGCCTGACGGTTTCCCTTGCCCGAGAATTGGGTCCGAAGGGTATTCGAGTGAATGCAGTCGCTCCCGGTATTACCCTGACCGATATGATGAAGGCTGTTCCCAAGGAAGTAATTGATCCGCTCATCAAGCAGATCCCTCTGCGCCGCCTGGGTCAGCCGGAGGATATTGCCAATGCATTTGTGTTCCTGGCATCTGACGAAGCATCCTATATCACGGGCGTTGTGCTCAGTGTAGACGGAATGGCAAGAACATAAAAAAGGAAACAGGGCAGCTGGAAACGGCTGCCCTATCTTCAAAATATGGAGGTATACACATGAAAAGAATCATTCCCATTTTAATGACTTTACTGCTTCTCTCTGGTTGTGCAACGCAATCCGCTGAAAAAGCCTATCGACAGATTACTATGGAGGAAGCTATTACGATGATGGAGGAGGAAACCGGATACATCATCCTCGATGTTCGTACTGCTCAGGAATATAGCGAAAAGCATATTCCCGGTGCTATCAATATTGCCAACGAATCCATTGGCACAGAGGATATCTCTGAACTGCCGGATAAAGATCAGCTGATTCTGGTATACTGCCGCAGCGGTAATCGGAGTAAGCAGGCATCTGAAAAACTGGTGAAACTGGGCTACACCAATATCATTGAGATCGGCGGAATTAATAGTTGGCCCGGTGAAACAGTCACCGGCGATAAGTGATAAAATCACAGAACAAGGAACGACTACTGGATATAATAAAGCCATAAAAAAGAAAACAGGAGGACTTAAATATGTCTGCTATCAGTGTTAATAAAAACAATTTCAATCAAGAGGTTTTGAACTCGGACAAGCCCGTCCTGATGGATTTCTGGGCTCCCTGGTGTGGTCCTTGCCGCATGGTAGTTCCTCTGGTAGAGGAGATTGCCAAGGAGCGCTCCGATATCAAGGTTGTTAAAATTAATGTGGATGAGGAACAGGAACTGGCTATGCAGTTCGGTGTGATGAGCATACCCACTCTGGTGGTTATGAAGAACGGAAAGATTGTCAATCAAGTCACCGGTGCCAGACCTAAGGCTCAGATTCTCGCCATGCTGTAAGGAGGTGCAAAGATGAGATTCTTCGATTTCCTGAAAGGCCCTGACATCAATCAGGGTGTCAAAGAATATAGCACTACGGATAGCGCAGTCCTGCTGGATGTTCGCACCCCCGACGAATACCGGCAGGGGCATATCCCCGGCAGTAAAAATGTTCCTTTGCAGTCCATTAGCAAAGTGGCTGGCATGATTGACAATAAATCTACCCCCATTTTTGTTCATTGTCTCAGCGGTGCAAGAAGCCGTCAGGCAGCTGCTATTTTGAAGCAGATGGGTTATACCAACGTGAAAAACATAGGCGGAATTTCCGCTTATGCAGGAAAGGTGGAACGATAATATGAAAGTTGTCATTGTAGGCGGTGTGGCAGGCGGTGCTACCGCTGCCGCCCGTATTCGCAGACTAAATGAGCAGGCAGAAATCGTAGTTTTTGAGCGCTCGGGGTATATCTCCTATGCCAACTGTGGTCTGCCTTACTATATCGGTGATGTGATTACCGGTCGGTCGGACTTGACCCTCCAGACACCGGAGAGCTTCTTCTCCCGGTTCCGTGTGAACATGAAGGTACGCCATGAGGTCACGGCTATCCATCCCGAAAAAAAAGAAGTTACCGTGAAAAATCTGGAAACCGGTGAGG
>OBCY01000143.1_pt1 | contig 15546 bp, 17 predicted proteins | sample 1496051 | NCBI WGS metagenome assembly OBCY01 (sample SAMN01760917, study PRJEB22395) | human gut metagenome | reverse complement strand
TAGATTTTTTGAAATTTGCTTTCAAAAAATCGGTGTATGACAGCAAGAACAACTTGATGATGCGCAGAGCTCACTTGTTTTTTGATTCTTCAGTTGTGTCAGAGACTGCACCTTCCAGCAAGTCCGTTACAACCTGATTGAGCTGTGCAGAGTTCTTGGAGGTAATCACGGGAACGCCAGTTTGGCTCTCGATAGCTTTCCGTGCATCACCGGCCACCTTGCCTCCAGCGCGCGCCACATTAATGTTTTCCGAAAAAGTCTCCGGTGCTTTCTGCTTGGATATCTCCGTGGTAGTGGCCTCTGCAAGCATGTTCAACACCAGTTCCAGTGTCGTCATGTTATCACGAAGGTTTTCCTTTTTCAAGCCCTTCAGATTTTTGTACTGCCGGGTGGACATGCCGGACCACGCGCGGGATATCTCGTCCGTGAGGATGGCGTACTCCACGCCTTTCTGCACCCCGCGGGCATCCCATTCATCCGTCAATTCTTTGCGGACCTGAATGGCCTGCAGCCGCTGATTGATCCACTCACGGCTGTACCCCTTCTTGAGGTAGGTTTCCAAAGCCCGGTCGATGGTCAGCTCCGGGTCGATGGTTTCCTCGATACGCTCCCGACCGACCTGTGCCAGCCACAGCTTGAACGGCTCCGCTTTCGGGGAGGGAATGGACTGGATGATTCGGAGAAGCTGCTCGGTGTCAGCTACATCGGTCAGACGTTTCCGCCCATCCGAGGCGGTCATCTTCAACTGCTTACAATTTGTAAGCAGTTGGTCTGCACCCTCGTTATTCAGCCGCTTCTTTAAAACCGCCCAATATGTACTGGCATGACGGGCGTCTGGCTGATCCGTCAAAACCGCAACAACATCGACAACGGAAAAGTACCATTCTTCCTTTTCCTCATCCCATGCGGTGCGAATACGCTTGTTCTCGAACAACTGGATTTTATCATTTTGAGACATTATTTTCACCTCCGCCGCAATTAATAGCTCAAGATACAGTCTCTTTTAGTAAGTTTTTTGCCGTTTCCTCAGAATAGAACATATCCGAATAGTGAATATTCGGATCTGTATTACCACTTACAAAAGAAACTTTTATAGGGTCGCCGTTATCAAGTGCATCAATCTTTTTGGTTATCTTTTCAAAATTATCGAGACGCATGGAATCGATTTTTCGGATTATATTAAAATCCAGTTTCTGATCAAACAACTCCACATGCATTCCCAAACTGCAGGAAAAGCTGCATGCCGTCTCACCTATAGTGCGAATCGACTGTCTCAGTTCTTCAGTTAGATTGAACGACATAGTAAAACCGCTGCAACTCCCGCAGTATTTTCCATCTCGTATCATAGAATAAAGTCGATTTATAACTTGATGGTCGCTGATTTCAATTTCCTCCGGGATAGTTAGTGATATGTGAAAATGGTTTTCAATAGCGACTATCTTTTCGAGAAACTCTATTTCACAGTCTAAGTTCTCGAAATTGTGTGGTACCAAATTTACCTTTGCGGAAATAAAAGTAGCATTATTCTCCAGGTCCTTGAGTTCGATAGAATTTGCAGATGTCGCCTTCTTTAGAAAGTGTCTATAGTTCAGTGCATCGACATTGGACGGGGAATTGGGTGTAATAGATAGATTTAAACTTGCCATAGAAGTATTAACTTCAAGCGTAACCATAAGATACTTATATGGCCAGCTGAAAGTTGTTCACACAGCTGAAAGTAAAACCAACTGCTTATCCTTAAATGATTTTAAGACCGCCTATCAGGGTACCATTTGGGCCCAAAGTAAATCCAGCTTATTGGAATTACTATATTTAGGTTGTAATAGTGCTTTGGGGTTAGGTTATCGATTTAGTAAAAAATATAATGATACCACAATAATCAGCAGTGACATTACCCCCACCCTCTCCCCGAAAGACCCCGCCTTCCCCGCATGGTGGGAGACCCACAAGTCCGAGTGGGAAGCGTAAAACCAAACAAAGCCGCAAGCCCCACGGGGTTCAACTCCCGTGGGGCTTGTTTTCGTCAATCGCCGCATATGACGCCTGCACGGACCGCACTGCGTTACGCACACCGGCCATTGGCCGGCACGATCCTGTTCCGTGCTTTGCCGTTATGGGCCGATCCGCGTGGGGCGGAAAGCGTCCGGTCAGGCCTTTTTCTTTTCGAATTTCTCACCGGGGCAGCGGCACAGGGGGCAGATATAGCCCTCCGGAATGACCTCGCCGGTGTAGTGATAGCCGCAGATGGGGCAGATCCAGCCCTCGTCCTCCGCCATGGTGCGATATACGGTGGCGGTGGGAGGCGGCGCGAAGGAGCCTTTCTGCAGGAACTCGTCCATGGTCATCAGGCGCGCGTCGCTGAGGACCTCGCCCTCCACGGCGTCGCAGATGAACAGGTAATAGTTCTTCACAGGAACGGTCTCCGTGACCTTCAGGCTGACCCAGGCGGCCATATTATCGGTCAGGTAGGGGTTCCCGGCGGCATCCTGACGGAAGTTCAGCCCGGCGAATTTGTCCACGATGCGGCCGGATTTATGGCCGAAGGTCTTCAGCAGCTCCTTGTCGGCATCCTGGCCCACCATGGAAACGGCCAGCGTGCCCGTTTTCAGCAGCGCGTCGCAGGTGCGGTTGTCCCGGTTGAGGATCACCGCGCACTTGCGGGGATTCCCGCTGGTGATCTGGGAGAAGGAGCTGATGAGGCATCCATAGTTGCGGCCCTCTTCCGCGACTGCCGCGATATACAGGCCATAATTCAGCTTTTCAAATACATTGCGATCCATAAAATATCTCCTTTCTTATAGTGGTTTTTATTTGCATTATACACTTCTTTTTGGCAAAACACAAGCGGAAATTGTCTGCCTCCCCGCGCGGCAAGTTTTAATATGTAATTGCAGGGTACGGAAGTCCGCACGGCGCTCTGTGCCCTGCAAATTTTATACAACGAAAGGCTTGTACAGCGATGAAAATAATTGGTTTCCGCAAAAGTAGTTTTAAGGGTAATGACGGCACGGTTGTTTCCGGTGTGCATCCAGGCCCTTTTCTTCTGCTTATCCAGTATCACGAAACCCTCATTTAAGAATGTAGTTTCAAGGAAACTCAGGATCACTTCCTTGTGTATTTTGCAGCTTTTTGCGCAAAAAAGAAAGGATTCCAAGCATTTCTGCTCAGAATCCTTACACTTGTCATACCTCAACACTATAGATTTTTTTCGAAATTTACTTTCAAAAAATCGTCGTATGACGGCAAGAAAACCTTGACGTGCAACGCTCACTTGTCTTTCGGTTTTTCCTTTGTGTCGGAGACTGCGCCCTCCAGCAGGTCCGTTACGACTTGATTGAGCTGTGCGGCGTTCTTGGGTGTGATGACAGGAACACCCGTGCGCTCCTCCACTGCTTTCCGGGCAATTCCAGCGGCCTCACCGCCTTCACGAGCGACTGCCATATTCTCCGAAAATGTACTCGGTGCTTTCTGCTTGGATATCTCCGTAGTAGTGGCCTCTGCCAGCATGTTCAGCACCAGTTCCAGCGTCGTCATGTTATCACGAAGGTTTTCTTTTTTCAAGCCCTTCAGATTCTTGTACTGCCGGGTGGACATGCCGGACCACGCGCGGGATATCTCGTCCGTGAGGATGGCGTACTCCACGCCTTTCTGCACCCCGCGGGCATCCCATTCATCCGTCAATTCTTTGCGGACCTGAATGGCCTGCAGCCGCTGATTGATCCACTCACGGCTGTACCCCTTCTTGAGGTAGGTTTCCAAAGCCCGGTCGATGGTCAGCTCCGGGTCGATGGTTTCCTCGATACGCTCCCGACCGACCTGTGCCAGCCACAGCTTGAACGGCTCCGCTTTCGGGGAGGGAATGGACTGGATGATTCGGAGAAGCTGCTCGGTGTCGGCTACATCTCCTTCATGCGCTTCCAGCTCTGACATTGCCGAGGCAAGATCTACGGAAGTGCTTGAGCTGAACAGGCCATGGCTTCCGTGCTTCTGCACGCGGGGGCGGGTAGCGATGTACTGCATATATCCGCTCTCCGAATCAATTTCGTGGAGGTTAGCATTGAACATTGGTACCACCTACTATGCTATTAGTATACACCTCATTTGATTACCTTTATAGAAATCATCGGTATGGCATATGGTAATCAAATGGTGTGTATCCGTATGGTGCTATAGGTAGGGGCACAGAAAAAGTTGTTGTTTTTGCTGTGAGCTTTTCATAATTTCAAAAACAAGCAAGGAATCCTATCAGTCAGGATGTCCTTGCTTGCAGAAATAATGTATTGAATAGAAATATAGCCATTCCAACAGCAACTCAACCATTGCGCATAGAACTGAGAAAGTTTTGCACTTGTCTCAGCAGTCTAAATTGATTTCTCTGTCGTTCCCGCAGAAAATGCTCGGTATTGTTTTCACAGTTATAACAGGCCATACGTCCTTCAGGAACTGGGCAGCCGCAGCATACGCAAGTATCTACTTGACGTATATAGCGCACTTTTGATTTCGTAGTGTATCATCTCCTGCCTTTAATATTTCCTACGATAATGCAGAATCTATTCTACCGTTGTAAACCCATTCGGATTTTTCAATTGCCAGTTCCATGCGTCATGGCACATATCTCTCAGAGATCTTGTGGCTTGCCAACCAAGCAGTGCTTTTGCCTTTGCTGCCGATGCAAAGCAGACCGGAATGTCTCCCACACGCCGATCAACAATTTGAAAAGGAATATGAATCCCGGTGGCACTTTCAAATGCAGAAACCAGTTCAAGGACGCTATGTCCCACACCTGTTCCCAGATTAATTACCTCCACGCCCTTATGCGAAGTGCAGAACGGTAGTGCTGCTATATGACCAGCAGCAATGTCCATGATGTGTATATAATCCCGGATACATGTACCATCTGGCGTATCATAATCAGCGCCAAAAATGGATAGCCGCGTTCGCCTTCCCATGGCAACCTGTGTAATATATGGCATTAAATTATTAGGTGTACCATTTGGTGCCTCTCCGATAAGGCCACTGGGATGTGCTCCAACCGGATTGAAATAGCGAAAAATGACCGCAGAAAAGTCTGCAGTCGCCTCGGCATAATCTGTAATGATCCGCTCAATCATATACTTCGTCCATCCATACGGACTTACGATATTACCTATGGGGCACGCCTCGGTAATCGGCAGCGTAGATGGATTGCCATAAACCGTCGCAGACGAGCTGAAAACCAAGTTTTTGACCTGATACTTGTGCATGGTTTCCAACAGCGTGAGGGTGCTGTCGAGGTTACCTCTGTAATACTTGAGCGGCTGCTGAACGGATTCCTCTACAGCCTTATAGCCAGCAAAGTGCATGACCGCATTTATCTCATGCTGCTTGAAAATGTGTTCCAAATCCGCAGGATTCTGAATGTCCACATGGTATGTAATAATACTTTTCTCGGTGATTTTCTCTATTCTTCTCAGAACCTCAGTGGAACTATTATAGAAATTATCTGCGATAATGACATCGTATCCCGACTGAAGCAATTCAACTGCCACATGGCTACCGATATACCCCGCTCCGCCAGTAAGTAAAACGGTCATTTACTGCTCTCTTTCTCCGCATTGAGTGGAAGATACTCATTCAACAGATCATCGTGGATCTTATCCAAATCCGGAACAACCACCGACATTCCCCTAATTGAAGCGTAGTAATATGCATCATCTGCAGGAACGCGGTAGCTGGAAAGCTTTGCACTCCCCATGATCGGAATACACTTTGCTGCTAACAGCATAATCTGCGAGTTTGTCATGTCGGTTGTTAGGTACGGAAGTACTTCATCCAACAGATGCATTAGATCAGTTGCACTACTCTGCTGGAACTTCGTGTAAATTGCTTGTAACACATTTCTCTGGCGTTGTGTTCTGAAAAAGTCACTATCAATTTTTCTGATTTGTGAATATGCAAGAGCATTTTTTCCATCCAGATGGTATGTCCCTTCCGCCGTCCCCACCCCTATCTTTTGCGCCTCTTTGCTGGTCAATGCAATGTCCACACCTCCGAGTATATCGACAATGGTGCGGAAGCCCGATAAATCTACTTCAAAGCATCCGTCGATTGTAACGCCAAAGTTAGTGTGCAGCGTGTCCACCAACAGCGAGAACCCTCCAAAAGCATAGGCTGCATTCAATCGATTATCTGAGTATCCGCCCGGAATTTGGACATAGAGATCCCTTAAGAATGAGATCATGGATATCTGCTTTGTATCCAAGTTTATGCTGCACAAGATCATGGAATCCGATCTCTGACGCCCCTGTTGTCCAGGATATCGATCCTGTCCAACCAACAAAATGTTGATTAGATCGTCATCCCAAAATGATTCGATCTCGCTCCAATCGACGGAATCAGGATTGAGCTCAAGCATATCTTGAGAACCGCTTCCCGTGTCTGTCTCAAAATCTTCGTTCTCTGGAGCGACAATATCGCTAACTTCAGGTGCTTTATTGATTTTGTCCAGCTTAGATTGAATAAGCCAGAATGCAACGGCGATTAAGAGCAAAACAGCAATGATACAGACCGCCACTATGAGGTTTCTCTTTTTCATTTGCTTCCTCCAATCTTAGTATACAAAGAGCAGCAAGAACAGGATTTACCCGTCCTTCCTCCAGACCATTTTATTCACGACACCCGTGTAACTCTGGATGATCCTTGTGACCTTCATGGACACATTTTCGGTGGTGTAATCCGCCACCGGCGTGCCAAAGTAGCCCTCCCGCTGCATCCCGACGGCCATTTCCACCGCCTGCAGGAGAGAATCCGCGTCGATTCCCGCCAGCACGAAGCATCCGGCGTCCAGCGCCTCGGGGCGCTCGGTGGAGGTTCGGATGCTGATCGCCGGGAAGGGTTTTCCCACGGAGAGGAAAAAGCTGGCCTCCTCCGGCAGGGTCCCGCTGTCGGAAACCACCGCGAAGGCGTTCATCTGGAGACAGTTATAATCGTGAAAGCCCAGGGGCTCGTGGGCAATTACCCGGGAGTCCAATTGAAATCCCGTCGCCTCCAGCCGCTTCCGGCTCCTCGGATGGCAGGAGTAGAGAATGGGCATATCATATTTCGCTGCCATGGCGTTGATTGCCGTGAACAACTGAAAAAAGTTTCGGTCTGTATCAATGTTCTCCTCACGGTGTGCGGAGAGCAGAATATACTGCTTCTTCGTCAGTCCCAGCCGCTGATGGACGCTGCTTGCCTCGATCTTGTCCAGATTGGCGTGCAGCACCTCGGCCATGGGGCTGCCGGTTACAAAGGTGCGCTCCTTCGGCAGGCCGCACTCCATCAGATACCGGCGTGCGTGCTCGGAATAGCAGAGATTGACATCGCTGATGATGTCTACGATGCGGCGGTTCGTCTCCTCTGGCAGGCACTCATCCTTGCAGCGATTCCCGGCTTCCATATGAAAAATCGGAATGTGCAGCCGCTTGGCGCCGATCACGGAGAGGCAGGAGTTGGTATCGCCCAGCACCAGCACGGCATCGGGCTTTTCCTGCGCCATCAGCTTGTAGGAGCGTTCCACGATATTCCCGATGGTAGCTCCCAGGTCATCGCCTGCGGCATCCAGATAAAAGTCCGGCGCACGGAGGCCGAGATCGTCGAAAAACACCTGATTGAGGGTGTAGTCATAGTTCTGGCCGGTGTGGACCAGGATCTGCTCAAAGTACCGGTCGCAGCACTTTATGGTGGCGGACAGCCGGATGATCTCCGGTCGCGTGCCGATGATCGTCATCAGCTTCAGTTTTCCCATGGTCAGACCTCCTCAAAGTAGGTATCCGGGTGGTTAGAGTCAAACGGCTCATTGGCCCACATGACGGTCACCAGATTTTCCGTTTCACTGAGATTGATGATGTTGTGGGTATAGCCCGGCAGCATATGGACGGCTTCGATTTTTTCTCCGGACACCTCGAACTCCACCAGCTCACCGGTATTCAGATTCCGCTCCCGGATCAGCCCGTGTCCGGCCACCACCATGAAAAATTCCCACTTGCTGTTGTGCCAGTGCTGCCCCTTGGTAATGCCGGGCTTTGAGATGTTCACGGAAACCTGGCCGCAGCTCTCCGTTTTCAGCAGCTCCGTGAAGCTGCCGCGCGGGTCCACATTCATCTTCAGCGGAAACGCAGTCTTTTCTGGCGGCAGATAGGAAAGATAAGTGCTATAGAGCTTTTTGGCAAAGCTACCCGCCGGGATTTCCGGCAGCAGCAGGGTCTGCGGTTGGTGGTGAAAGGACTGGAGCAGACGGACGATCTCGCCGAGGGTTTCGTGGTGACTGACCGGGACGCTGCAATACGCCCCCTCCGTCCGGCGGGGATGGCCCTCCACGGCGTTCAGAATCTCTTCCACCAGGTCGTCAATGTAAACCAGCTCCAATTCCACCGCCGGGTCAGAAACGGTGATGGGCAGGTCACGGGCGATGTTGTGGCAGAAAGTGGCCACGGCGGAATTGTAGTTGGGACGACACCATTTGCCGAACAGGTTCGGCAGGCGATAGATCATCCCGGCTGCGCCGGTTTCTTCGCTGTAAGTGAGGAGCAGCTCCTCCGCCGCTTTTTTGGACTGCCCATAGGGACTCCCGGCATATCGTCCGGTCAGGCCGGCCTGAATAGAGGAGGACAGCAGCACCGGGCAGCGGTTACCGCTTTTCCGAAGCAGTTCCAACAGAGCACGGGTGAAGTCTGTGTTTCCGGCTGCAAATTCTTCCGGGTCTTTGGGCCGGTTCACACCTGCCAGATGGACCACGAAATCCGCTTTTTGGCAGTAGTCCGCCAAGGCTTCTTCCGAAGCATCCCGCGTACATAAAAGAATCTCATCAACTTGCAGCGCAGGTCGGGTTCTATCTCTGCGGTCCTTGATTGTGAAAAGACGCTGGGTCAGATTTTTTCCCACAAATCCGTTTGCGCCGGTGATTAGTACGTTCATCAGCAGGTCCCTCCGAACAGCCTCAGCTTCCGTAGAAGCCGTTTCATCCCCTCCACATCCAGACGCTGGGTGTTGTGGGAGGTGTACTGCTCGATCCTGCCAAATGCTGGATTTCCCTTGCTGAAATAGTTGTCGTAGTTCAGATCCCGGTTATCTGCCGGAACACGGAAAAAGCCCGGCAGGTCCTCCGCCCGCAGCATCTCCTCTGCGGTGACCAGCACCTCATAGAGCTTCTCGCCGTGGCGGGTGCCGATGGTGGTCACGCCGGAATCCGCGTCTTTCAGCTCCAGCACCGCCTGGGCCAGTGTCTCAATGGTGGCGGCCGGAGCCTTCTGCACGAACAGGTCCCCCTGTTCGCCATGCTCGAAGGCATGCAGGGCATCATAGGCGCGGTCATATCACAGAGAAGCAGCACCGTATTTTTCTTCTGGGCTGCCAAATTCTTTGCGATTTTGACTGCTGTTACCGTCTTGCCGCAGCCGGGACTGCCCCAAACGGCGAGGATGCCGCCTCCGGACTCCTCCATCGGCTCCAGCTCCTCCGGCTCCGTATTGCGGCGAAAGAGGCTACCTTTCAGGAAATTCATTCGGTGGCCTCACTTTCCGCGGAAGGCTCCGCGCCCTCGCTTTCCTTAGATTCCGTACCCTCTGCGGTTTCGCCGCCGTTCTCCGGCTTCGGTTCTGCGTACAGTTCCTTGATCAGAGCATCCTGCGCCGCAATGAACTTAGCGGCGTTTTCGGGCGTTCCGCGATACACAAGCGCCAGATGCAGCTCACTATCCTGTTCCAGCTCCGCCAATACCTTGGCCTGCTCAGTGGTCACCAGCAGTGTCACGGTGGAGGGCAGTTCCTTTTCAGCCACCACTTCACCGGTGTTGGCATCGTATCCGGAGGAGGCGGTCACCGAGATGACCTCCACATACTGCAGCTCCGGAGGAATGGCTGTTTCGCCCTTGCCCTGATAGTCCGCCACGATGACCGTGACGATATCGCCGCTTTCCAGCTTGCCGGAAAGGCCGGTGGCAAAGCTCTTGATGGTAACGGAGATGGCCTGTTTTTTGCCGTCCAGATTATAGAGATAGGCATTCTCTGCCGCAGGAACAGCTGAAAGCTTGCTGGAAAGAATGTAATCTCCGGCCGCCAGGTCCGCAGTCGCATACTTGCCGACGACCTCTTTCTTGTCTGTCACATGACAGTTCAGGAGTGTGTCATGGAGCCGCTGGTGATTTTCCTTTGGGAAGGCTACCTCATAGCATTCGGCCTCAAAGTACGGCGGGTCACAGTAGATCCATGCGTCACCACGGTCATACTGGCGGATGACATCCTCAAAGTCTTTGTTCTCCACAATGACATTCGCCAGCCGGCGAGAGCACTCCCAAATCAGGTGGAAGAAGCGGCGGATATCGCAGGGCTTACCACCGAATGATTTGGAACTGCCGCTGAAGCTGTACCGAACCAGTTTGAAGAAGTCTGCGGCACGGCGGACATCTCCACGGGGAGCACGCTCCAGCAGGAGCGTGCGGATGGCTTCGGCCGCGGGCGGTTTAAGCAGGATCTCGGTCAGTTCCATTTCCTCCTGCAGGTAGTCATCCGTGATTTCGCCCTTGGAGAGAAACTTGTACAGGACATTGAAATCATCCCGCGTATTCAGAGGCAAGAAGCCCAATTCCGCCAGCAGCGCTAAGGGGCGGTTTTTCACACAGCAGAAGAGATTCGTAAGATTGCTGTTGAAATCGTTGTAGACTTCCATGCAGCCCGGCTGAATGGGGCGGCTCATGGTCACCGTGCCGCTGCCGCCGAAGACATCGATGAAGCGGCTGTAGTGATCCGGCGCCATCTTGTTGATGATCCACAGCAACTTGCTCTTGCCGCCCACCCATGGGATAAAGCTGTTCAAGGGGCATCACCCCCATCCAGCGGGAGAGAAAGCTGACCGGTATCTACATAGTCCGGCAAAGCACTGGACAGGCCGCGCTCCGCAAATGCGATCTTCTTGATTCGGCTGCGGAGCTGCCGGATGGTGCGCTCCAGCTCCTCGGCAGTGGCAGCGTAATAGTAGCCGCCCTCAAAGCTGCAAATGGGAATGCCGTCACCGCGCAGGGCGTTGATCTCCCGGCGCAGCTCAGAACCACGCATTTGGAAGCTGCACTCCAACTCCCGGCTGGTGACGGCATTTACTTCACCCTTGTGGTAAAGCGCAAGATATTCCGCAAGGGCTTCGTTGATTGCCACAGTTCCTCCTTTCCGGAGCCGTTATCCCGGAATAGGAGACAAAAAGAGCGCAAAAAAGAAGGGGCCGCTTTTCCCCGTCCGGGAATACGGCCCCTTGCTGTGATATTTTTTATCCATTCCGTTCATTCAGAACGGACAGCGTTCTATATGCTCCTGTGAAACATACCGCATCTCCCATATACTTTAAGAACGGATACCGTTCTAAAGGAGACTACTGTATGGACCAGATAGCGTTGGGAAAACGAATCAAAGCAGCCCGTGAAAAAGCCTGCATGACTCAGGAAGAGCTCGCCGCCGCTGTAGATTACAGCGTTGATCACATGAGTGTAGTAGAGCGAGGCGTGAAGGCTCCAAAACTGGAGAAGTTGGTCGCCATCGCCAATGCACTCAATATTGGAACAGATGAACTCCTTCAAGATGACTTGAACACGGCAACAATGCTTCATGCCACGGAAATCTCCGAACGACTTAAGATGCTTTCTCCAGAAGGACAGCGTAAGGTAATGAACGTACTGGATGCCCTGATTGCAGAGTTGAAATGATAAGCGGCACAGAGGTTTGCACTTTTTGCAAGCCTCTATTTTTTTCGACAGAGTTCGACATTTTCTCTCAAAGCTCCTATGCTATTATAGTTCCAAAAGAACGGTTTCCGTTCAAAAAACAGCAAGGAGTGATTCTATGAAGAGAAAGAACATCTGCGCCGAAGCAGCACTGCGAGAAGTGGCTCGCAAAAACCATACTACCGTGGAAGAAGTGCGGAAAGAGATTCGGCTGGCGATGATAGCGGCGATGTGTAATCCAGACCCTGCCATACAGAAAAGATGGAACGCGATTCCTCGTGCTGGCGACACACTCACGCCGGAGGATTTCATTACATATATTGCAAGTCAGTGTCGTTAAAAACGGCATTACGCATTTCCATAGTGGCTCGATTAGGTCCTTTGCTTATTCCATCGTCATTGCTTGTTCTTGAGTTTCCTGCACCGGAGTCTGCATCGGCTGATAGTCCTCCCGATGCAGCAGGCCGTAGGAGGTAAGTGCAGCATTGTCATCCTTGATGATCTCGTTCCCGTAGGTGAAGAGATTTACATGAGGCAGGAGCAGTTCCGCCGAGTGGGCATCCATTGTGAAGTTCAGTTCATCAATGGCCGCCACCTGCGGCGAACTGATCTCCGGCGTGAGGATGTAATCCCCGATATGCTCGGCAAGGCCCGCAGCAGTAGCCAGATCCGTTACCTCGAAATGCTCCAGCAGGGCTTTCAGCTTCGGGATCTGTTTTTCGCGGGAAGGCATAGCCTCCACTGCCTCCGCAAAATCGTTGAAGGCATCCAGCTCCATTGGCAAGTCAGCAAACTCTGCCGCCTGTGGGATGATCCCGTCATAGTCGAGAACCATAGCACCCTCCCAGCCGTCCGCTCCGAGCTGCTTCTGCACTTCCCTCAATGCTTCAGCAGACGCAGGCAATTCCAGCGTGACGGTGCGGTCATCTTCGAGGTCAGGATGAAGGCCAAGGGTGAGCCGGAAGAGATATTCCGGCTTTTCGGGAAGTTCCTTGGCGCAGGGTGGTGCGGTGACCAGTTCACTGTGCTTCACCACATAGCCGCTCCGTGTGAATGTGCCGTTTTCGCCGATACGCAGGGCTTTGCCGATTTTGCCAAAGTCCAGCATCTCGAACACATCGTCGGATAGACCGTCCAGTTCCTCCATGAAGCCGTTTTCCGCATAGAAGCGGCCCAGTTCTGCGTCACTGGTCGCGCCGACCACATGGCAGCAATCCGCACTTGCGCTGACCGCCAAATTTCTCAAATCCTGCATGGTGAGAATACCGCCATTGGATTCTACGTTTCTCTGGATTTCCAGACGAAGCAGCCCATCAAAGGCTTCCTGCTCCGTTTCATCCAGCACAGCCAGACGACCGGCAAGATCGTTCAGTTCATTGAGGCTGGCGTCCAGTTCCATCAAGTGAGGAGCGAGATACTCGAAGCCATAGTAATCGTCAATTTCCAGATACAGCTCCTCGTTCTCCTGAAGCTGCACCTTGTCCATTGCATCGTACAATTCCCACGGGGAAGCGGGCAGTTCCAGCCTTGCGTGGGCCTCACTATTGGGTACGTCCAGCTTTGCCAGATAGATGCCAAATATCTTTTTACCCAAGGGTCATCCCCCCATTTCCTGTTTCTGTTCATAGCAGGCGGGGTCCACGCCGGGAACGCCCCAGCCGAACATGGAACCCGTTTTCATGGCTTTTTCCTGCGCGGGGGTAACGCCCAGCCGCTCGTTGTTATAGTCCGCTATCTCACGGTTATGCGCTGGATCGTTCGTGGACCAGTCGCTGGGATAGTAGCCGCTCTCGCCGCGCTTGATACAGATGAGCTCACCGGTGCCGGGGAGGGTGGAGAAGCACATCTTAGGCAGTCCCTCCGCCAGCTTGGGGGAGAAAAGCTCCTGCTCCGTCTGGATGCTCCACTCGTCCGAGTTCCAAAAGTGGACATACAATTCACCGCCGTCATCCACGGAAATCTCACGCTGCTCAAAGCCCTCGCCCCAGCCGTCTGATGCCTGTCCGGTAAGGTATTCCTTTAAGATTTCCAGCTCTGTCTCCGATAATTCCCCGGCGACGCGGCATTCCGCAACGCCCCAGAGCTGTCGGTCACGCTTCTCCACGGTGAAGACGGCGGAGCGCACCTTGCGGTCAACGCTGTCGGCTTCATCATACCAATGCATGAGACCGCGCTCTGCCTCCTCCGGCATCCGGTTTTTCACCAGCGCCGCCGTGATCTGATCCTGATAGCCGCGCAGCTCACGGCCCTCCAGCAATGTGCTGCTGTCATCGAGATCGCCGTACTCGTTCCGCTCGTAGAGATCAGCGGTCAGGGGCATATACAGCTTGAGCGTGGTCAGCTTGGGCGGCAGCACGGTGAAGCTGTCCTCGCCGGGGGCAATCCCCAATGTCCTGCCGTTGTCCCATTTCATGTGGATAGTGCCAATGTCATCCACGAAGTCCACTTCACCTTCCGTACCGGGAGCGATGGGGGCGTAGGGGTCGTCCATAGCGTTCAGCCGGATGCGGGTGCCGGGGGGATACTGCTCCTTGATAAAATTCACCATTTTTCTGTCCATCATCGTTTCCTCCATGTTTTGCTCTCTGTCGTAAAACTCCAGCTCGTAGATCACGCCGCGATCTTGCTTTCGGGCATCCTTCACCTTGACCGTCGTACCATCAAAGATGTAATTGCCGGCTTTCCCAAAATCGGTGTAGAAGCCCTTGCCGTGGTTGCAGGTGGAGAAGGGATGCTCCGGCTGATCCTTGATCTTGGAATAGAAGCCCACCGTCTGCACCGTGGTCACCACACGGGTCAGCCCCACCATATCCGCGTGATTGGCGTGGCTGACGGTCTTGAGCTCCACACCGGGGCGGATGAACCGCTTCAGCTCGGCAAGGCTTTTGAAAGCGACCGGCTCTCGCTGCTTTTTTGAAGCGTCCATTACATTCCTCCGAAGGTCATGCCCTGTTCGGGTCGAGGCTCGTGATCCTCCTGCCGGCAAGGGGCTTCCTCGCCGTAGAAGTCGAAGATCATGTTATCCACCTGCTTGCGGACGGTGGGATCGTCGGTCAGCACCTCATAACGGAAACCTGTGGTCGGGCGATACGGAAGTTCTTCCCTCACACACTTGAGAAAGGCTTCGGCATCGGTAAACTCCTGTGTATCGCCATTGGCATAGGACACACGGCCCACCAGCGGCTTGTCCTGCGCCATGTTCTGCCGCTGCACATCCAGATCATAGGCCGTCAGATACCCGTTATAGTCACCAGGGGACGGATTACAGCGCAGGCAGTAGCGGTAATGCTCCGTTTCCACGATGTAGCCATAGTTTTGTGTCCAGCCGCCGCTGATTTTGCCACCGCGGGCATAACAGAAACGCTCCATAGCAAAGCGGCTTTTCAGCACACTCTCCCGCAGCGTGTCCACGACCTCCTGCAGCTCCGCTTTGAACACAGGGCTATTCAGCTCCTCCGGGCCTCTCGGCCACCATGTATGCCAGAACTCATTGCCGCTGCGCCCGAAGTCCATGCGGACATGGCCAACGGTACCCAGCCGCTTATCTTCTTCGGGGTGCGGGGTATAAAATACGCCTGTGTGCCCATAGGCCCAATCCCATGTGACGAAGTGGACTCCGTATTTACTCTGAACTCCAGCCAGCACAGTGCCATTGAAATCGGCCAGCACCTTGTAGCCGTCCTCCAGACCGTCGGCTTTCAAAAAGGGCGCCATCTCCATCTGCCGCATATATTCCGCTGTGATACTGACGATCTCATACACCTTGTCCTTGGCGGCGATCCGTTCCGGCTCGTCAATATCCTCATTGCGGTAGGCAACAC
>OBCY01000117.1_pt1 | contig 16939 bp, 17 predicted proteins | sample 1496051 | NCBI WGS metagenome assembly OBCY01 (sample SAMN01760917, study PRJEB22395) | human gut metagenome | reverse complement strand
AAAAAAGGGCACCGCCCTTTTTTGACAAGCTGAGCAAGCATTTTCAGAACCTTCATAAAAGTTCTGAAAATGCGGTGATTGAAAACGAAAGACACCCCTGATGGGTTTCTTTCGTAACTATCTTCCTTTCCGAAGGCGGAGGCAAGCCTGCTTTTTTGACGGCCTGTTCAGTCTGTCAAAAAAGAGCGCCGCCGCTGTCACGAGCTTCTCCCGGGGACCAGGGGAAATTCCCGCACCAGCTCATACGCCAGCTTATACTGCCGCCCGGCGGTGAGCCATTCCAGCACCCAGGGCAGGTGGAACCCCGCGTATCCGATGGGCAGCTCCCTCCGGCAGCGGTGGAACACGTCCATCAGCGCCGCGCCGTAATCCGGGTCCCGCAGATAGCCGGGGTTTTCCAGCCTGCGCCGCACCAGCCCGCAGATCTTCATGCACAGAGCCCGGTCCGGATACTTCTCCGGGGCCGTCTCCGCCCGGTCCAGGGCGTCCAGAGCCTCCCGGGTCCGGCCCAGCCCCTCGCAGCACACCGCCAGCTTGTGCAGCTCCATGACCCGGGGCCGCTCCAGGGCGGAAAAATACCCATACGCCTCCTGATACCGGCCGCACTCCACCTGGGTGGCGGCCCGGTTATAGGCCATGGCCCGCAGGTCCTCCTGCCGTCCCAGGGCCCGGGCCATGCGCTCCGCCGCCCGATAGTGCTCCTCCATACCGTCCAGGTCCAGCCGGTTGCAGCATACGCCGCCCATAATCAGCCGGCATTCCAGCATCAGCCGCACCCGGCCGTCCCGGGCCGCCAGGTCGCAGCCCTGCCGCAGATAGGCCATGGCCCCGGTATAGTCGCCGCCCTGCTCATACCCGGCAATGCCCGCCATCAGAAAGCAGTACGCCTCCGGCAGCAGCCGCACCGCCTCCGGCTCCCGGTTCTGTACGATCCGCAGCAGCGCCAGCTGCCGCCGGTCCAGATACGGCTCCAGCGCCGCCGGGATGTCCGACGGGTCCTGCCGGTCCACGGCATCCAGCACCAGGCCGTCCGCCGCCAGGGGACTGGACAGGATGGTCTCCAGCGCCTGGGAGAACGCCGCCCGGCTGTCCTGAAACGCCTCCTGCTCTCCGTCCAGCAGCTGCGCGTACCGCCGCTCCACCAGCCCCTCCAGCTCCGGCAGATTCTCCCCGTACCAGGGCAGGTCCAGCCGCTTCATCAGCAGCGCCAGCAGCTCCGGCGCGGCCTGGACCCGGCCCTGCTCGATCTTGGACAGATACGACGCCGCGCAGATGCCCCGGCACAGGCCCTCCTGGCTCCAGCCCCGCTTCAGCCGCTCCTGCCGCAGCCGCAGCCCCACGGCTGCCGCCCCGGCGCTCATTTGGCGCCTCCGGCGCACACCGGCGCCTCATACAGCTTCCCGTGGACGAAATAGTTATACGACCGGCACCCTCCGGCGCACCACGGCCCCATCCGGCACCGGGCGCAGTCTCCGGTCAGCAGCTCCGGGGTGAACCGCCGGTTATACGCAAACGCCTCCGGGTCCTCCCAGATGTCCCGCAGCCGCCGCTGCCGCAGATTTCCCTCGATGAACCGCTCATCGTACATAGACTCGCACCCCCGTATGTTTCCCACGCTGTCGATGCCTATGGCGGAGATTCCCGCCCGGCACCCCTGGAAGCAGGCCCCGTCGGCGCCCCGCAGGCCCGGCTCCTCCTCTGTAAAGTAGCCCACGTTGTCAGCCGCACCCAGCATAAACGGCGCGCGGTCCCGGTGGCTCTCCACGAAGCGGATCACCTCTGCCGGGTCCATGCGCCAGTCCAGCCCCCGGGCGGCGTTGCCCATAGGCGAGCACGCCTGTAATTGCCATGCGGCGATGCCGGAGCCCTCCAGCACCCGGTACAGCTCCTCCAGCCGCCCCACGCAGTCCCTGCGCAGGGTGGAGATCACCGACGCCGGGATACCGGCCTCCACCAGCGCCCCCACGGCGTCCATGGCCCGGCGGAAGCTGCCCGCCTGCCGTCCGGCGTCGTGTACGTCCTCCGGCCCGTCGATGGACACCGCCACGGACTCCACGCCGGCCTCCCGCAGCTGCGCCAGCACCTCCGGCGACATCAGGTACCCGTTGGTGATCACCGCCACTGCCGCGCCCCGGCCGGTGAGCCGCCCGGCGATCTGCGCCCAGTCCCGCCGCAGGAACACCTCGCCCCCGATCAGCGACACCCTCCGGCACCCCAGCTCTGCCAGCTGGTCCGCCGTGCCCAGGCACTCCGCCGTGGACAGCTCGTCGGCCCTGGCCCGCCCCCCGGCGGACCCGCAGTACCGGCACCCGAAGCAGCACGCCAGCGTCAGCTCCCACACGCAGCTGCGCAGCTGGAACCCGCTCATTTCTTCTCCTTCACCACCGGCGCGGCATACACCGCCATGATGGGCGGCTCAGACCCGGGCCGCTCCGGCTTTTTCGGACCATTTACCGGTTTTCCGTCAAGATCCCGTAAAAAGAAGTCCCGGGCATCCCCGTTGGGATATCCCGCTTTTTTGGATGTTTTCCTCTCGTTCATGGACATTGTCCTCCTGCCCTGTTGATTAATTACACATATTATAGCACAATCCACCCGTCGAATCCAGAAAAATTTCCCTTATCCCCTGAAAATGCACTTGCATTCGACACGACTTTGTGATAGAATAACAACCAGATAACAATAAATTTCGGAAACCCAAAATTACACTTGAAAACGATACCGATATGCGCTATAATAACGTTCCGCAGCTGGGACCGGCACCCCGGCGGCGGAAGCTTTGTCGCATCTTCAATTAGGTCCGTTAGGGCCTGAAAATAATGCGCACCGCGCAAATAAACGAAATGGGAGGAATGAGAAAATGAGAAAATGGAAACAGGCGTTGGCCCTTGTGCTGGCGCTGGTCATGGCCCTGTCTCTGGTGGCCCTGCCATCGTTTGCCGAAGGCGAAGGCGATGGCGGCGGCACGGCGGCCACCCAGCCCGTGTGGCCCGCTGAGGGCTCTATCAACCTCAGCAAAAAAGCCCAGCCTGTGGATGAGGAGAGTGGCCTCTATGAGGTTACCCTGGGCATCCAGGGCAAGAACTACAAGACCACCTCCGATGTGGTTCTGGTCATCGACTGCTCCGGCAGTATGGAGGGCACCAAGCTCACCAACACCCGCAAGGCCGCCAAGGCCTTCGGTGACAAGCTGCTGACGGAGAACAGCACTACCAGCATCGCCATCGTCACCTTTATTGATAAGGCCACGGCGTACAACAACGGCCACTTCTACACGGCCTCTGAGCTGTCTGCCTTCAAGTCCGCTGTGGATGCCGCCACCTACGCCAATGGCGGCACCAATCAGCAGGCCGGTATCCATGTGGCCCAGCAGCTGCTGGCCTCTGCTGCGTCTACCGGCAAGCAGAAGAACATCGTCATCCTGTCCGATGGTGAGCCCACCTACAGCTACCCCTTTGTAGGCGGCAATGCGAGTATTGATTGTGAATGGATCCTTGCACACTGGTTTTCTGGCAATCCTCAGGTAAGTTCCTGGCCCACCACTGCCACGCCGGACTATTCAACGGTGGTCGGTAGCGGCAATTCCTTCGGATTGGACGGAAATATTCTGTGGCATTGTACCTGCAGACACAACTGGACAACGGATAAGTTGTATGGCTCCTTCTACTACGACAGCAACGGGAACTTCGTTTGCAGCAACGGCTCCAAATCCTCTGACAACGGTGTCGCCACCATCTGGGAGGCCAACCAGGCCAAGGCCGCCGGGACCACCATCTTCTCCGTGGCCCTCCAGGCCGGTACCGAGGGCGAGAACACGCTGAAAGGCTGTGCCAGCGATGCTGCCAAGGGCTATTTTGCCATCGCAAATAACGACAACGTGGAGACCAAGCTCACCGCCGCCTTTGAGACCATCGCCGGCAGCATCGCCAAGGCCGCCACCAACGGCTCGGTCACCGACCCCATGAGCCAGTATGTGAACCTGGCCTTCACCGGCGACCCCAAGGTTACCAACAGCCTGGACGAGTACAATGCCGGTGGATACGATGTCTATCTGAGCCAGGGCACCGTCACCCGCAGCGGCGAGACCCTCAACTGGAACGTCGGCGACATCAACGAGGGTACTCCGGCGGTCATGAAGTACCGCGTGACCCTCAAGGACGGCCTCAGCAAGGATCGGACCTATCCCACCAACGACACCACTACCTTTAATTACACCGACTATCAGGATCAGGAAACCAGCAAGGACTTCGAAATCCCCCAGGTTGCGCCCAAGGGCGGCACCATCCTCATGCACTTCTACCTGGTGAATGCCCAGGGTCAGCCCATCAACGAGAAGGGCGTGGAGGTGGAGTCCCCCGACAAGGCCAAGCAGCTGGCCGCCCAGGAGTATTACCAGATGAACGGCTCCCAGGCCCTGGAATACGGCACCTATAACGTCCCCATGAAGGAAATTTCCGGCGCCGCCTACTATGGCTATACCCTGGACGGCGTCACCACCAAGGATGTGACGGAGGCTTCCGTCACCGTCTCCACCACCAATGCCAACCGCGAGGTTTGGTTTGCCTACACCCAGAGCTTCTATGTGGCTCACGTTCAGATGGACGAAAACGGCCAGGCTAAGCAGGTGGGCGCCACCGAGACCTACCCCGTCAGCGCCGGGTTTAACCTGACGGACAAGGTCACCAGCGGCTACCTCTACGGCGGCGCTTTCAACAGCGAGGCATGTACCGAGGTTTATCCCTTCGCCGAGGGCGAAACCGGCCTCAGCTTTGCCCCCCAGGCCGGTGCCACCTACTATATCTGGGAAGTGCCCAACGCCTATCTGAAGCCTATGGCTCTGTCTTGCTGGGAGCATAACACAGAGGGGCAGCTGGATGTCATTGGCTTCTATATGGTTTCCGCCATTGACCGCGCCCTCTACAAAGAAGCTGGCTTCTATGTCAATAGTTCCCGTACCACAGCAAACCAGATGACCTATGGGGCCATTGACGAGGATCGCACCACCGTTGCCAATCTGCCGGAGGGCCAGAGCGTTGCCTTCAAGGGCATCACCATCAACCTGAAGCAGGAGGGCCAGTCCAACAGCTATACTGCGGCCAGCGTAGTCACTGGTGACAAGTATGGCTATATGCTGTGCTACGGCCTGGATAAGAACACCTATTGGTCCCAGGCCGGTGAATCCGTCAGCTACTATCCCTATTGGGTCACCCTGGACGGCGTGGAGGTCACCAACAGCGTCACCCGCGTCGGCACCTACCAGGGCACTGGCGCTGGCAAGATCAAGTCCGAAGATAGGTCCCGCACCGCTGACTGCACGGTTCCCGCCGTTGCCGAAACACAGATGCTGACCATGGCTTCCTACTGCGCCGATGGCACTCCCATTTCGGCGGATGTGCCCACTGTGGAGGATGTCACCGTCACCGTGGTGGACGGCGCCAAGACCTATGAGCTTACCGTTTCCGCCGGTACCGGCGTCCGTAACCAGGTGGCCTACCAGGCCCCCGCCGGCAAGGTCTTTGCCGGTTGGTTCGCCGACCAGGCCTATACCATCCCCGCCGACCTGGACCAGGTCACGGAGGACACCACCATCTACGCCAAGTACGTCAGCGACTCCTATCTGGACCTGCACTATGTCCGGAATGGTCTGTTCCGCCTGCGCGGCGTCACCCTGATCTCCGCCGTGGATAACCCGGCCAACTATCAGGAGAGAGGCATCATTGTGGACGGCGTGAAGGTGCCTGTTGCCTACGCCAACCGCTATCGGCTGTTCTATACGGCCTCCGGCCTGTTCGGTGCTGCCCGCAATGCCAGGCTCATGATCACCCAGCAGAGCCTCTCCGGCTCTGGTACCCTGGAGGTCACCCCCTATTGGGTCACCCTGGACGGCACCGAAGTCCACGGCGTCACCCATACCCTGCATTACAACACCCGCACCATTTGGGAGTGAGGAAAGGAGAACACCCATGAACACAAAATTTATCCCTCCTGAACTCCAGGATACCGTTGTGGGCCTTGATGGCCAGAGGCCCAGCGGCAGTGTTTTGGAAAGCATCGGCAATGGCCGCTATGCCGTGACCCTGCCCGATGGCCAGCAGGTCATCGTGGACCAGCACGGCAACATCATCGGCTGAGCAAACCCCAGGCTGAGCAAAAACCCCAAGCGGGGGGATGGCATCCCATCCCCCCGCTTTCTTCCATCCATCCCTCTTGGCTCTCCCTCTGGGAGAGCTGTCACCGAAGGTGACTGAGAGGGCCCCAACCACCCACACCCCCCAAAAATAACGCTTATGAAATTTCGTCTCAACCTGGCCGGCGTTCCTGTGGACGTCACCACCCAATACGATGAATACTATCCGTATTTTTCTCCCTACCTGGAAAAAAATACCGGGACATCCCCCCTTATCCCGCCTTGTCCCGCCAATGACCGGGACATTCCCGCCGTGGAAATTTCCCCCCGGCGGCTTCAGACAGCTTCCAGAATTTACCCGCCGGATTCCCCCGCGTATTATGTGGAATATATGGAACTCTGCCCCGCCATCTCCTCTGCCATCACGGTTTTCGACCGCATCGTGTTCCATGCGGTTTCCTTTATCTGGAAGGACCGGGCTTGGCTTATTACCGCCCCCAGCGGCACCGGCAAATCCACCCATTACTGCCTGTGGAAGCTCCTCTGTCCCGATGCGGTTCAGATCATCAACGGGGATAAACCCATTGTATATATGGAAAATGACCAAGTATTCGTCACTTCATCCCCTTGGACGGGCAAAGAAAACATGTCTCAGCGGCTGACCGCTAAATTGGGCGGAATCATATTCCTGGAACAGGCCAAAACCAACGAAATCAGACGACTGACCGTTCACGAATCCGCCGGAAAAATCTTTTCCCAATTCCTGTTTGATTGTAATACAGAGCAGGAAGTGAAATCTGCCTGTAAAATCGCTGAAAATATGCTGAAAAGCCCGGTCTGGCTTCTGAAAAATCGCGGAGATATCCAATCTGCCCAATTGTGCAGAGATACCCTGGCGGCAGCCCTGTCTGACCCTGCGATGAATCTGGCAAAAAGTGATAAAAATGGTGAAAAACTATGAAATATACCGTTATTCCCGGAGTAGTTCTTGCAGAAATTTGCGATGAACAATTCCTGGTGGCAACCGGACCCGCTCGCGGCAGGGTGCCGTATGTCAAAGGGCTGAACGAAACCGGAGCATACTTTTTCTCACAAATTAAATCCGGATTATCCACTGAATCAATCATAAATGACGCCGCAGAACGATACGAAACAACGACTGAGATAATTGCTCCATCATTCGGTAATTTCCTTCAGGCCCTTGTGGATTCCGGCTATCTTCAGGAAATCCCGGAATCAACTCCTCCGGCCAAACCAAAAACCGATCAATAATCCTCGACGATGAACAAATACGCTCCAAAATTGGCTTAAATAGCCGATTTTGGAGCGTATTTGCAATTTTTCTGGGGCGGTTAATTCAGACTTGTCAGGCTTCCCGGAAAAGGGAAGCAGGGAAAAGCATTGTGAAAATTTAATCATTTCTTGACGCAAAGCGGAATATTTGATAGGATAACTCCACACTAAGGTGAATAAAAATGTAGAAGGAGAGACGATATGGAACGCGAGAAGCTGGGGTCCCGGCTGGGGTTCATCCTACTGTCCGCCGGGTGCGCCATCGGCTGCGGCAATGTGTGGAAATTCCCGTGGATGTGCGGCCAGTACGGCGGGGGCGGCTTTGTGCTGTTGTATGTGCTGTGCCTGGTGGTGCTGGGGCTGCCTATCATGACCATGGAGTTCTGCGTGGGCCGGGCGGCCCAGACCAGCCCCATCCACATGTATCAGAAGCTGGAGAAAAAGGGTCAGAAATGGCACATCCATGGGTATGTGTCCTTATTCGGCAGCATCGCACTGATGGCGTTTTACACGGTGGTCACCGGATGGATTGTGTACTATTTCGTGCAGTTTCTCACGGGAAACAGCCAGAATCTGGGGTTTTCCGCAATGATCTCGGACCCGGGCGTCAACGTGACCTATCTGGCGGTGACGGTGGCGATGGCCTTCGGCGTTTTGTGCTTCGGCCTGCAGAGCGGCCTGGAGCGGGTCACCAAATACATGATGCTGCTGCTTTTGCTGCTGATGCTGGTGCTGGCCGTTCACAGCTTCACCCTGGACGGCGCGGCGGAGGGCCTGCGGTTTTACCTGGTGCCGGACCTGTCCAGGATCACCGGCAGCGTGGTGGTGGGCGCCATGAACCAGGCATTCTTCACCCTGTCGGTGGGCATGGGGGCCATGGCCATTTTCGGCAGCTACATCGGCAAGGAGAGGTCCCTGATGGGGGAGTCGGTGAACATCATCCTGCTGGATACCTTTGTGGCCATCGTGGCGGGGCTGATCATGTTCCCGGCCTGCTTTACCTATGGAGTGGAGGTCAACGCCGGCCCCAGCCTGCTGTTTGACACCATGGCCACCGTGTTCAACCACATGAACGGCGGCCGCTGGTGGGGAACCCTGTTTTTCCTGTTTATGGTGTTTGCGGCCCTGTCCACAGTGCTGGCGGTGTGCGAGGAGATACTGGCCATGGTGCGGGATCTTACCGGATGGAGCCGCCCGGTGGGGTGCCTGGTCTGCGGCGGGTGCATCTTCCTGGTGGCGCTGACCACGGCCCTGGGCTACAGCGTGCTGCACTTCCAGCCCTTCGCAGAGGGCACCTCCTGGCTGGACCTGTGGGATTTCCTGGTGTCCAACAACATTCTGCCCCTGGGGTCCCTGGTGTTTGCCCTGTTCTGCTGCAACCGGTTCGGCTGGGGATGGGACAGCTTCCTGCTGGAGGCCAACGCCGGCCGGGGCCTGAAGGTGCGGCAATGGATGAAGCCGATGTTTCAGTATGTGGTCCCCGTGGCCATCCTGTTCATCTATGTCTATGGCATGGTGACGTTCCAGTGGAAATAAGCATAAAAAATGAGAGGCGGGAGCCTCTCATTTTTTATTGGGGGGTTACTGCTTCACGGAGGGCTTCAGCTTCTCCGCGATGACGCACAGAAGGATGGTCAGCACCATGTCCGGCAGGGTGTAGCCCACGGGGGTGTCCACCCCCATCAGCAGGCGATAGGCCACAAAGCCCATGAGCCAGATCACCAGGTTCCGGGCGTCGGCGGCCACGGCGAAGCGGTCCCGGCGCAGAAGGAAGTGGTCGGCGATCTGGACGGCGATCATGGGGGCGAACACGGAGCCGATCAGGTACAGGAAGTTGGTGATATCGTCCATGGGGAACAGGATGGCCCCGGCCACGCCCACCAGGGTGGTGACGATGGCCACGGTTTTGCCGCTGAGCTTCCCGGACAGGGACTCAGCGGAGATGCCGGCGGACCAGGCGTCCAGGAAGGTGGTGGTGACGGTGGAGAACACCAGGATCACCAGGGCGGCGATGCCCAGACCGGCCTTCACCATGATGACGGCGATGTCATACTCGCCGGTGAAGATGGCCGCGCCCATGCCGATGACGTACATCCAGCAGGACACCAGGCCATAGGTGACCACGCTGGCCACGGTGGCCCGGACGGGCTTCTGGGCCTGGCGGGTATAGTCGCTGATCAGGGGCAGCCAGGACAGGGGCATGGCTACCGCCAGCTCCACCGCCGCGCCGAAGGTCAGGCCCTCACCACTGGGGGCGGCCATGGCGCTGCCGGAGAAGAAGATCACCTTGCACAGCACCAGGGTCAGCACGAACAGGGCGGCCATGGTGATCTTGTTGATCCAGCCCAGGTCGGTGATGCCCACCACGATCCACAGGATGATGAGCCCGCCGATGACCAGGCACCACACCCAGCGGCCGATATCGAAAATGCCGCCGATGGCCAGGGCACCGTCATAGATCATGATGGCGGTCCAGCCCACCAATTGCAGCACGTTCAGAAGGGCGAACAGCAGGCCGCCCTTCTGGCCGAAGCTCATTTTCACGGTCTCCATGGCGCTGCGGCCGGTGCGGCCGCCGATGAGACCCGCCAGCAGCATCATGCCGCAGCCGATGACGTGGCCGATGAGGATGGCCAGCAGGCCCTTACCCATGCCCAGAGGGGCGAAGGCCGTGCCGGTAAGGATCTCCGCCAGGGAGACGCCTGCCCCGAACCAGATCAGGGCGTTCTGAAAGGTGGAGGTCTTTTTCATTCCGCGAACCCTCCCTTCAGGTCAAACATGTGGTTCATGGGGCCGGAGCCCTTGCCCAGGGCCAGCATGGCGGCCAGCGCCCCGGAGATATACGCCTTGGCCCGCTCCACGGACTGGTCCAGGTCATAGCCCTTGGCCAGGTTGGCGGCGATGGCGCTGGACAGGGTGCAGCCGGTGCCGTGGGTGTTGGGGTTGGGGATGCGCCGGCCCCGGAACCACTTGCCGCCGCCGTCCCGCCACAGCAGATCGTCGGCGTCGTTGATCTGGTGGCCGCCCTTGCACAGCACGGCGCAGCCGTACCGCTGACTGATGGTCCGGGCGGCGGCCTCCATGCCGGCGGCGTCGGTGATGGGGAGGCCGGAGAGGATCTCCGCCTCGGGAATGTTGGGCGTCAGTACCGTGGCCAGAGGCAGCAGCTCCGCCGTCAGGGCGTGGATGGCGTCGTCCCGCAGGAGCTTTGCGCCGGAGGTGGCCACCATGACGGGGTCCACCACCACGCGCTGCGCGCCATACCGGCGCAGCTTCTCCGCGATGACGGCAATCAGCGCTGCCGAGGAGACCATGCCGATCTTCACCGCGTCGGGGGCGATGTCCGTGAACACGGCGTCCAGCTGCTCCGCCAGGAAGTGGGGGGTGGACTCCAGGATGTCTGTGACGCCGGTGGTGTTCTGGGCCGTCAGGGCCGTGACCGCGCAGGTGGCGAATACGCCGTTGGCGGTCATGGTCTTGATGTCGGCCTGGATCCCGGCGCCTCCGCTGGAATCGCTTCCAGCAATGGTCAATGCTGTTTTCATGATGATCTGTCCTTTCTTTTTTTTACAGCACAGTTTTATAATGCGATGCAAGGTGGTGCCCCCAATGCACCGCTTGACTGCTGAAAAATCAGAGGATTTTTCAGCTAAGGTCAGCCGTTCAGCTCCGCCCAGTGGGCGGGAAGGGAGGCCAGAGAGGGGACGTACACGTCCGCCGTCCGGCGGAGGGTCTGCTGGTCCGCCTCGCCGTTGGCGTCGTATACGCCCACGGTGCGATAGCCCGCTGCGGCGGCGGTTTGCAGGGCATAGAGGGAGTCCTCCGCCACCAGGGTCTGGTCCGGCGGCGTGCCCCGGGCCGCCAGGTGATAGATATCCGGCCTGTGCTTGCTGACGCCCAGCTCGCCGGTGGTGAAAATGGCCCGGAAATACGGCAGAAGGCCCAGCCGCTCCAGGGCCCGGGTCACATGGGAACGGGGACTGGAGGTGGCGGCGGTGACGGATACGCCCCGGTCCCGCAGAAAGGCCAGAGCCGTCCGGGCTCCGTCCTTTTCCGGAACCTCGTTATAGTAATAATCCCGCAGCATGGCGGAAAGGTCCGCCAGAACGTCGGCGCTCTCCGGCAGGGGATAGTGGGTCCGGAGATAGTCCGCGCCCTGCTCCATGCTCATGGCAAACAGCAGCTCTCCCAGGCCCGGCTCCGGCGTCAGGCCCCGGCGCAGCAGGTAGCGGGCGCCCAGGTCCTTCCAGATGGACATGGAGTCCAGCACCACGCCGTCCAGGTCAAACACAGCGGCCCGGATCATGCCTGGAGCATCTCCCGGGTGGCGGCCTTCAGGTCCTCCGATGCCCGGCGGATATCGGCCGCGCCGTAGATGGCGCTGATGACGGCCACGCCGCAGATGCCGCTGCCGGAGAGCCTGTGTATGTTGTCCCGGCTGATGCCGCCGATGGCCACCACGGGAATGGACACGGCCCGGCAGATGGCCTGCAGGGTGTCGTAGGACACGTCGTCGGCGTCGTCCTTGGAGCCGGTGGGGAACACCGCCCCCACCCCCAGATAGTCGGCCCCGTGCTTTTCCGCCAGCAGGGCCTGCTCCACCGTCTGGGCGGATACGCCGATGATCTTGTCCGGCCCCAGCTTCCGCCGGACGTCCAGGGCCTCCATGTCACTCTGGCCCACGTGGACGCCGTCGGCGTCCATGGCCAGGGCAATATCCACATTGTCGTTGACAAGAAAGGGAACGTGATAATCCCGGCACAGGGCCTGCAGCTCCCGGGCCTCTGCCAGGAACGAGGGCTCCGCCAGGGTCTTTTCCCGCAGCTGCAGCATGGTGACGCCGCCCCGCAGGCTCTCCTCCACCACGTCCCGCAGGGACCGGCCGCTGAGCCAGTGGCGGTCCGTAACGGCGTACAGCAGCAGGTCCTGTTCAGCGCACCGCATACTTGGCCCCCTTATCCAGCGCAGCGCCGTCCATGTTGTAGATGGCGTCGATGATGCGATTGCGATAGGTGGAGTTGCCGTCGCCCTGGGCCATACGGCTCCAGCCGATCTCACCGGCCAGGCCCATGGCGCACACGGCGGCAGCGGCGGCCTCCAGGCGGCGGTCCGGATTGGCCGCCACAAAGGCGGTCATCATGCCGGACAGCTGGCACCCGGTGCCGGTGATCTTGCCCATCTCCGGGCGGCCGTTGCGGATGACGAAGCAGCGGTCTGCGTCGCTGACCAGGTCAATGGCCCCGGTGACGGCCACAATGGCATGGCTGCGGCGGGCAAAGTCCTTCACAAAGGCCACGGCGGCGTCCAGATTTCCGTCAGACACGGCATCGGACACGTCGGCGTCCACGCCCCGGGTCTTGCCGCTGCCCAGGGCCAGGGTCTTGATCTCGGAGATGTTGCCGCGAATCACGGTGAAGGGCAGCTTTTCCATCAGCTCCACGGCGGTGTTGGTCCGCAGGGCGGAGGCACCCGCGCCTACGGGGTCCAGCAGCAGCACATGACCCAGGGACGCGGCTTTTTCCCCGGCCCGGAACATGGCCTGGATGCTCCGCTGGTTCAGGGTGCCGATGTTGATGTTCAGCCCGCCGCAGATGGAGGTGATGTCCTCCACGTCCTCCGGCTCGTCGGACATAATGGGGCTGCCGCCGCAGGCCAGCAGGATGTTGGCCACGTCGTTGACGGTGACGTAATTGGTGATGTTGTGGACCAGCGGCACCGTGCGGCGGACGCTGTCCAGGCAAATACCCAGCATAAAAATACACTCCTTACAGCAAAAAATGCGGATATGCCCGGTAAAAGGCATATCCGCAATACGTTATTCGTGCGCTGCGCCGGTATGTCCCTACGTTGGCATTATCCAAATCAGGTTGAAGGGTCAGGGCGATGACAGCCCACTCTCAGCCCGCTCCGGCGAGCTCCCCTGTTGACGTAGGGTATGATAACACGAGCGTTCGGGTTTTGCAAGGGGTATGGAGGAAAAAGGGAAAAATCAGGGGGACAGGTGGCGAACGGAATAGTCCAGGATGATTTTTTTGCAGCGGGTGCAGTTGTATGCCGGGGCGCTGGCGCCGCCGAGGGTGGCGCCGCCCTGGTCCGCCAGAGGGAAGGCACCGTCGTCCAGGAAGGAAAAGGCGGCCACGGAGCCGGCCTCCCGGGACCAGTAAACGCTGGAGCGGGACTGGATAACGCCGGGGGTCATCTCCGCTCCGCAGCAGGGACATTTGTTGTTCATGGGAGCACCTCCTGTAAAAAATCCGGATTATAATTGAATGATCAATTATATTATACCATGCGGGGCCGGGAAGTCAAGGCGGGGCGGGTTTCGGCCCGGACTGGCAGAATTTCCAGATTTTACCGCTTGGATTCACAAAGATTTAATATTTTTTTTGTTGCCATTTTGTAACTTTTTGTTTATAATGTTACACGATAGGAAAAAATGGACTTTTTGACGACGCCTGTCACAGGGCGTCGTATGAGTATACATTGAGGTATCACATGATCAGACTGACAAACGTTGAAAAAACATACGATAACGGCACCCACGCCCTAAACGGAATTTCCTTCGAGATACAGGACGGGGAGTTCGTGTTCCTGGTGGGCCCCTCCGGCAGCGGCAAGTCCACCATCATCAAGCTCCTGACCGGCGAGCTGGTGCCCTCCCGGGGCCGGGTGATGATCAACGGCTTCTCCATGAGCAACATCACCCAGCGGCAGATCCCCCTGATGCGCCGGACCATCGGCGTGATCTTTCAGGATTTCCGTCTGATCGGCAACAAAACCGTATACGATAATCTGAGTCTGGCTATGCGGGCGGTGGGAGCCTCCGCCAGGGAGATCAAGACCCGCATCCCCTATGTGCTGGGCCTGGTGGGGCTGGACGGCAAGGGCCGCCGGTTCCCCGATGAGCTGTCCGGCGGCGAGCAGCAGCGGGTGGCCATTGCCCGGGCGCTGGTAAACAATCCCAGCACCATCGTGGCCGACGAGCCCACCGGCAACCTGGACCCTGCCCGCTCTCTGGAGATCATGACTCTGCTGGAGCGCATCAACGCGCTGGGCACCACCGTGGTGGTGGTGACCCATGAAAAGAGCCTGGTGAATCATTTTGACAAGCGGGTCATTATGATCGACCATGGCGTGGTGGCCGCCACCGGCGTGGGCAGATACGAGGTGTGAGCATGCATAATTTCAAGTATTTCTTCCGGGAGGGAGCAGGCAACATGCTGTCCCACGGGTTCATGTCCTTTGCCGCCGTCGGCGTCACCGTGGCATGTCTGCTGATCATGGGCACCTTCTCCCTGGTGGCCTACAACGCCAACATCAACCTGCAGGACCTGCAGAAGGAGAACGCCGTGGTGGCCTTCGTGGACGAGAGCCTGACGGACGACGAGGCCACGGCGCTCCAGTCCCGGCTGGCGGCGATTCCCGGCGTGGCGGACTGCACCTTCGTCTCCCGGCAGGAGGCCCGGGACGAATATGTGGCCCAGTATAACGAGGACGACCTGTACAGCGACCTGGACCCCTCTATTTTCCGCCACCGCTATGTCATGCACCTGACGGACCTGAACCGGATGGGCCAGGTGGTGCAGAGCCTGGAGAGCGTGGAGGGGATCGCCAAGGTCCGGGCGGACCAGGATATCTCCAACGGCTTCATCACCGTGCGCAACATCGCGGGGGTCATCAGCATCGCCCTGATCGCCATTCTGCTGATCATCTCCGTGTTCATCATTTCCAACACCATCAAGCTCACCACCTTTGACCGCCGGGACGAGATCGCCATCATGAAAATGGTGGGCGCCACGGACGGGTTCATCCGCTGGCCCTTCGTATACGAGGGACTGCTGCTGGGACTCATCGGCGCGGCGGTGGCCTTCGGGCTCCAGTGGCTGCTGTATGCCGCCGTATCCCAGGGCATCGCCAATTCCGACACCATGCAGCTGCTGCGGGTGGTGGACTTCCGTCAGATCTGGGCCCCGGTGGCGGCGGTATTCGCCGGCGTGGGCATCCTGGTGGGCGTGGGCGGCAGCCTGACCGCCATCCGGAAATTCCTGCGGGTATAAAAAGAGAGGAGACCGTCATGAAATCCAAACTGAAACAACTGACTGCCCTGGTGTGCGCCGCAGCCATGATGGCCGCCCTGTGTCTGGCCCTGCGGCCGGTGGACACGGCCTACGGCGCCAGTCTCAATGACCAGCTGGCCGAGACCCGGGCCAAAAAGCAGGAGATCCAGCAGCAGCTGGACAAGATCAAGTCCGACAAGGCCAAGGCCCTGGAGCAGAAGGAGCTGCTGGACCAGCAGGCCGCCATCATTGCCCAGCAGATCGACCTGCTGGAGGTGCAGATCCAGGACACCCAGGATCGGATCACCCAGAACCAGGCGGAGGAGGAGAAGCAGTACGACCTGTTCTGCCACCAGGTGCGGCAGGAGGAGGAACGGGGCACCGTGTCCTACTGGTCCGTGCTGTTCAAGGCCACGGGCTTTGCGGACCTGCTGAGCCGCATGGATTTTATCAACGAGATCGTGGAGCACGATCAGAGCGTCATTGACCAGCTGCGCACCCTGCGCCAGCAGCTGGCTCAGGATAAGGCGGACCTGGAGCAGCAGCAGGCGGAGCTTACCGCCAGCAAGACGGAGCTGGACGCCCAGGTGGCCGAGGCTACCCGGGTGTTTGAGGAGTATGCCGCCAGCGAGGCAGGCCAGCAGGCGCTGCTGAACCAGCAGGCCGCCCGGGAGAAGGAGCTCCAGGAGGAGATCCGCAAGTCCGAGGAGGCCAGCCGCAACAACCAGACCGCCGTGGGCGGCTTCATCTGGCCCACCGCCTGCCGCCTGATCACCGGCGGCTACGGCGGCCGCGACGCACCGTGCCCCGGCGCCAGCACCTATCATCTGGGTGTGGACATCGGCGCTTCCTGGGGCTCCGACATTTACGCCACCAAGGCGGGCACCGTCATGCTGGCCAACGAAGGCTGGAACTATGGCCTGGGCTATTGCGTGAAGATTCAGCATGACGACGGCACCAGCACGGTGTACGGCCACATGAGCCGGGTCATCGCCGTGACAGGCCAGCGGGTGGCCCAGGGTCAGGTCATCGGAAAGATAGGCTCCACTGGCGTTTCCACCGGCCCCCACCTGCACTATGAGATCCGCATCGGCGGCGTCAACGGTACCGCCGTGAACCCCCTGCCGTATCTGCCCGGCTACGTCCGCTACGGCTGGTAAAATTCCGTATATTTTCCCCTCCTGCCTTATAAAATAAGGCGGGAGGGGATTTTTATGCTGGGATATGTGCATCTGCTGCCGGAAACGCGCCCGGCGCTGGAGCGGCGCACCGTGGCCGGAACGGCACTGTGGGTGCTGGAGGGGAACCTGGACGGCGGGCTGCTGCCCCACCGCCGGCTGCGGCGATGGACCCGGCGGCTGGCGGAATGCGGTGTTTCCCACGCGGCCTTGCCCCCGGGCCGGGAGGCGGAGTTTGCGCCTATCCGGCCGGTGCTGCCGGACGGACTGCGGCTGGCGCTGCT
>OBCY01000112.1_pt1 | contig 17211 bp, 8 predicted proteins | sample 1496051 | NCBI WGS metagenome assembly OBCY01 (sample SAMN01760917, study PRJEB22395) | human gut metagenome | reverse complement strand
GCGTCATTGATTCCATCTTCCAGCACTGCTGTCTCTTCTGCCTTTTCTTGCGTAATGGCCGTTTCTTCTGCTGATACAAGCTGAAGATTTGACGGAAGCATTGTACCTGTCATAGATGCAATCATAGCAAGACTCAATAGCCTTAAGACCATTTTCTTCTTCATGTTTTTCCTCCTCTTTGAATTAGTTGTTTTTACAACTAAATTTAATTCCCATCCTTCCAAATTATACCAAATCACTAATTTTTAGCAATACACTTTTCGCATTTACGGTTTTTTGTACAAAAAAATGTATATATTGTGCAAATAGGCAGGATGCACGCATGCACATCCTGCCTATTTTCTATGCTTTATGACATCCAATTCTTTTTATCGCAAAAAAGCCGAGAGATAACTCTCTCGGCTTTTAAATACTCTCTATGAATTATTTTAATTCTACAGATGCACCTTCTGCTTCTAATTTAGCTTTGATTTCTTCAGCTTCTGCTTTAGAAACACCTTCTTTGATTACTTTAGGAGCTCCGTCTACAACTTCTTTAGCTTCTTTTAATCCAAGTCCTGTGATTTCACGAACAACTTTGATTACTTTAACTTTAGATGCTCCTGCAGATGTTAATTCTACGTTGAATTCATCTTTTTCTTCAGCTGCTCCAGCTGCGTCTCCACCTGCTGCTGCAACTACAACACCTGCTGCTGCAGATACACCAAATTCTTCTTCACATGCTTTTACTAATTCATTTAATTCTAATACTGATAATTCTTTGATCGCTTCGATCATTTCAGCTGTTGTTAATTTTGCCATTTTATTTACCTCCATTGTTTTAAATGCTTTGATTTTCAGGACTGTATCCTGTATGATTCTTTTAGAATCTTCTCTGAGTCTTACAATTACTCAGCTGTTACTTCTTCTGCTGCTTCAGCTGGAGCTTCTGCTGCCTCTCCACCTTTTTCAGCGATTTGATTAAGAACACGAGCGAAGTTTGTAATAGGTGACTGAATGCTTCCAAGGAATTTGGAAAGTAATTCTTCTCTTGAAGGGATTTTTGATAATTCCTGAACTCCAGCAACATCATATACTGTTCCTTCAACCACACCTGCTTTTACTTCTAATTTTTCAGCTCCTTTTGCAAATTTGCAAATAATTCTAGCTGGTGCTGTAGCGTCATCTTTAGAAATAGCAATAGCACTTGGTCCTTCTAAGTATTCGTTCAATCCTGCAAAATCAGTTCCTTCGAACGCTCTTTTCATCATTGTGTTTTTGCAAACTTTGTAGATGATTCCTGCTTCTCTTAATTGTTTACGTAATTCTGTATCCTGAGCTACAGTTAATCCACGATAATCAACTAATACAACTGATGCTGCATCTTTTACGTCCTCAGCGATTGCTGCAACGATTGGTTGTTTTAATTCAACTTTTGCCACGAATGGTGCACCTCCTTATAGATTATTGTGTACCGCCGTTCGAATAAAGATAAAAAATCCTCTCGCCATACGACAAGAGGACAGTAAATTCACATAATTCATCGAATTCAAATCTCCTCGGTAGGCGTTCACTACTTATGCCTTACGGCACCTACTGTCTTCGGCAGTTTTCTAATATAAGTTATCATATTTTTTTCTATATGTCAAGCTATTTTTGTAATTTTCCAATGGTAATTTCGAGGGATTTCCTCTGATTCAACCGAACGGCTGTAAAATAGAAAGAATTATTGCCAAACTAAAATTTAGTAAGGCAATAATTCTTTTTGTATATTTTTGAATATCAATTATACTAATTTAGCTGGGTTAATTTTCACACCCGGTCCCATTGTAGATGTTAAAGTAACGCTCTTTAAGTACTGTCCTTTAACAGCTGCTGGTTTCGCTTTCATAATTGCATCAATAAGCGTCTGGAAGTTGTCCGCTAATTGTTCTTCTGTGAAAGAAGCTTTTCCAAGTGGCACATGGATAATGTTTGTCTTGTCTAATCTGTATTCGATCTTACCAGCTTTGATATCGTTAACAGCTTTTGTAACGTCCATTGTTACTGTACCAGCTTTTGGGTTTGGCATTAAACCTTTTGGTCCAAGTACACGACCAAGACGTCCAACAACACCCATCATATCTGGTGTAGCAACTACAACATCAAATTCAAACCATCCTTCGTTCTGAATCTTCGGAATTAAGTCTTCTGCTCCTACGTAATCTGCTCCTGCTGCTTTTGCTTCTTCAGCTTTAGCATCTTTTGCAAATACTAAGATACGAACTTTTTTACCTGTTCCGTGTGGCAATACAACAGCACCACGGATCTGCTGGTCTGCATGACGTCCGTCACAACCTGTTCTGATATGAGCTTCAATTGTCTCATCGAATTTCGCTACTGCAGATTTTTTAACTAATGCAACTGCTTCTTCTTTGTCGTAAAGATTTCCTCTTTCGATCAATTTCGCAGCTTCTACGTATTTCTTTCCTCGTTTCATATTCAATAACCTCCTAGTGGTAATATCGGGAGAGCCCCTCCCACGTTACATGTTTACAATTTTACTCTTCTACTGTTACACCCATACTTCTGCATGTTCCTGCGATCATGCTCATAGCAGCTTCTACTGTTGCAGCATTTAAGTCTGGCATTTTTAATTCAGCGATTTCCTGTAACTGAGCTTTTGTGATTGTAGCTACTTTTGTTTTGTTCGGAACTCCTGAACCCGATTTTAAACCACATGCTTTTTTAATCAAAACTGCTGCCGGTGGTGTCTTTGTGATGAAGCTGAAGCTTCTATCATTGTAAACTGTGATAACTACAGGGATGATTAAATCACCTTGATCTGCAGTTTTAGCATTGAATTGTTTTGTAAATTCAACAATGTTTACACCATGTTGACCAAGAGCTGGACCAACCGGTGGTGCTGGAGTTGCCTTTCCAGCTGGAATCTGTAATTTAATATAACCTTGTACTTTTTTTGCCATTTTGTGTACCTCCTTGTGGTATTCGCGGGGATTTCCCTCCCACTTTTATTTGTTACATTTTTTTCACTTCTGCGAAACTTATTTCTACTGGCGTTTCACGACCAAACAATTCTACATTGATTACTAAACTTTGTTTTTGAGCATTCACTTCCTGGATTACTCCAATAGTATCTTTCCATGCTCCTTTGGTAACTTTTACAACTTCACCAACTTCAAAGTCTACAACAATGTCTGCATCCATAATTCCAAGAGCGTCGATCTCAGCCTCTGTAAGCGGAACCGGTTTGGATCCCGGACCTACAAATCCTGTTACCCCTCTGGTATTTCTTACAACATACCATGTGTCATCATTCATAATCATATGAATCATAACATAACCAGGAAACATTTTTTTCTGAGCTGCTTTCTGCGTTCCGTTTTTCATCTCAACAACTTCCAGCATAGGAACTCTTACTTCTAAGATCTGATCCTCAAGGTGTCTGTTTTCAATTGTCTTATCAATGTTTGCTTTAACTTTGTTCTCATACCCGGAATAGGTATGAACTACATACCATTTTGCTTCTGACATAAAATCACCTTTCATAATTGCCGGCAGCTATTATTTTACTAAAAAGTCAATACCATATTTCACAACGACATCAACAACCGCAATAACTGCTCCTAAAATCACAGAGCATACCGTAACTGCCACAGTCTGCTTAGCAAGTGTTTTCTTATCCGGCCAAATGATCTTTTTGAATTCTGCTTTAAGACCTTTGAACCAGCTTGTCTTTTTGGCTTTTTCTGTCTTTTCAGCCATATCATTCACTTCCTTTCCACAAACTATTTTGTTTCTTTGTGCATTGTGTGTGATTTGCAGAACTTACAATATTTTTTTGTTTCCATACGTTCCGGATGAGTTTTCTTATCCTTTGTCATATTGTAGTTACGCTGTTTACATTCTGTACATTCCAATGTGATTCTTGTGCGCACAACTTCCACCTCGCTTTATTTATTTCTTTTACATGTTACACGGCAGTTTGCGAGACTGCCCAATTTTAGGCATAAAAAAAAGACCTACTTCCATTCGCTAGTACAGTGTACCATACCAGCGAATGGGCGTCAAGTCTTATTTTTTCATATCGATTTTCTCAATATACCGATTTATTTTTTATTTTTTTCTTTTTTTGCTGATAATCACACCAACAATTGCACCGATTGCAAGAACTGCTACAACAACGATTCCTACAACTGCACCTGTCGACATGTTATCACCTGTTTTTGCAGGTTTTTGATCTTTCGAAGGTTGTTTATTCGAATTATCTTTTAACTTCAAGTTATCTTTTGCAACTTTAAGTTCTTTGGCCGCCTTATCTACTGCCGCCTGATCTGCATTCTCATCGTTAAATACTGCCAATGCTTTGTCGTATGCTTTTTGCACTGCCTCTGCACTTTCTGCTGTATACAATGAGAAATCAAGTTTTTCTGTCTCTTTCAGCAAGTCTTCCAAAGCATCCTTATTCGGAATCAGTCTCAAAGCAAAGATTGCCTGCTGCAAGCTTGTATACGCACTGTCAACTTCCTTCTGAGTCGCTTTCGGATTGTCATATACTGTCTTCGCTCCTGCGAGGGCTGCTTTCAATCCTTCTACTGTGACAGGTGTATACTTTGTAAGGTCATAGCCTTCTGCCTTTTTAATCATTTCGAGAAGCTTCGCTTTATCAACTTCCACTACAACTTCATCCTTCAAACCTTCAATTGCCGCCTTCAGTTCTGCAACCATTGCGTCCAATTCTTCCTGAAGTACATTTCCTGATGCAAGCAGTTTTTCTGCTTTTGCAATCGCTGTATTCAATACTGCTACAGATTCCTCTGTTTTTCCTTCTGTAGATGTGTTCTTCGCAAGATCCAATGTTACCTTAAGGTCTGTCGGATTTCCGATAAATCCAAGAAGATGTACTTTGCCAAGAAGTAATTCGTAAGCTGCATCTACCTGTTCCTGTGTGGCAGCTGTATCTGCATTTACTGCCTCAGCATCTGCGAGCGCTTTCTCAAATGCTTCTTTTACAGCATCTACAACCCACTGATATTCTTCTTGTTCTTTTTGGCTGTTTGCGTATTCAATCAATGCAGTCAAGTTTGATTTATCTGCCTTTTCAGGCTCTTCATTTTTCTCAAACACCGCATATACTGTCATGTCTGCATTTACCACTGTGTCTTTTGTCACTGCTTCGCCTGTTCCGTCTGCTTTTGTATTCCAGCCTACGAATGTGTATCCGTCTTTTGTCGGATTAGCCGGAAGTTTATCGCCGATTGCACTTCCCTCTTCCACTACAGCTTCCTGTGTTGTTCCATCTACATTGAATGTAACTGTGAACTGTGCTGCATTTTCTTTGAATACTGCGTATACTGTCATATCTTCGCTCACCACAGTATCCTTTGTCACTGCTTCGCCTGTTCCGTCTGCTTTTGTGTTCCATCCTGTAAATGTATAACCTTCTTTTGTTGGGTCTGCCGGAAGTTTATCGCCAATTGCTTTTCCTTCCTCTACTTTCACAACCTGAGTTGTTCCGTCAATATTAAATGTTACAGAGAATTCCTTCGGTGTCGGATCCGGTGTCTCAGCTGTCTGAACTTCTACTCGAACCTCAGCTGCACTCATAAATTTATTTGTCTGGTTTCCAACGCCATATGTTTCTACACCTACCAAACGGATAAATTTCGTTGTTGTAGGAGTTTTTAATACTGCCTCTTTTGCTCCGTCTTCTACCGGCCACTCACCTTCCGAAACAGACTTCCATGTCTCTCCGTCATCACTGCACTCTACACGGTATTTTGTTACTGTTCCATTCTTTTCTCCACCGGATGTGCTATTTCCATTCTTCGGAGTGTAGATGAATTTTGTTATTGTCTGTGGCTCATCTAATTCCAGCTGGAACCAACGATCTTTTTCTGCAAGTGTTCCACCTACCGGATTCCATGATGAATGCCACCATGTTCCCATGTTGTTATCCAACGCTTTCTCTGGTCCAAAGTTTTCCTGTACACTTCCTACTGTTGCAGTAGTCTTGCTTGGATCATAAATCTCTGTATCTCCCGGTTCTGGCTCCGGATCTACTGCTACGTCTGCTGTTCTGACACGAAGTTCGGCTGCTGACATATGAGCATCCACTCCACTGTCTGCATATGTATGAACACCTGTCAAGCGTACATATTTTGCCTGTACCGGTTCATCAAATAATGCAATCTGCCAATCTGCGTTATCTTTATCCCATGTACCTGTAGAAACCGTCTTCCAAGCAGAACCATCCATACTGTACTCTACTTTGTACTCTGTGACTGCACCATTCTTAGAGTTACCCTGTCTTCTTAAGTAGCGAAGTCCATCTAAGGTCGGATAATCTTCTCCCTCTTTTGGTTGCATTTCTAATGTAATCGCACGTTTTACAACATTTGTCGCTTCATTTGTATTCCAATTTGTATGCCAATATGTAGCCGTATTATTATCTAATACAAATTTTGCAGGCCCTTCGTTTCCTACTGCTGGCTCCAATGCACTTGCCGCTGTTACTGACATCTGCGCTATCGGATAATCACGGCTGTCATCTCCCGGAAGGATTGATTCTTCCTCGTCAAGTCTGATTTCGAATCTGTTCCTTACATTGTGATCCTCTGATTCCATAATCATGCGAATCACTTTGTCTTTTACAGGTAATACAGTCAACGCTGCATTGTCTGCTGTTTTTGCTTCCACTTTACTTGCATCCGTCTCCGGTGTAGAATAGCTGCTCAATGAAAGCGCTGCTTCCGGAATTGCCTTTCCGGCAATTTTTACTTCTGCAAGTTTTGCAGTTGTATTTGTTGTAAATGTACCGACTGCTTTCTTCAACTCAATCTCTGTAATACCAACACACTGTTTGTCTGCAGGACTTACCACCTTGAATTTCACAAATGTCGCTGTCGTAGGTGCAATCTCATATGTGTATGCTTTCACACGATTGTTTTCTGTTCCAATTGTCTCTTTCGCTTCTACTTTAGTCCAATCATCTTTTCCTGTCTCTGAAACATAGATCTCTGTTGTTCCGGCTGCCGGGAACTGCATCGCTCCATTGTCTCTTGAGAAGTGGATTACAATCTGACCGATTCTCTGCTGTGTATCATACTCAAATGTGATTTCCGCATCTTTGTCGCCTTTTTTAGTACTGTTTGCCCAGTTACTCCAGCAGTCTTCATTCGGTCCACCATCACTGTTATTACCGATTGTTGTGCTTCCATTCTTGATTGCATCTAATGTATCAGATTGATCTTCTTGTGCAATATCCTGTGTCAATTTTGCTGCTCCGGAAACGCTGTCACCAATCTCAATTTTCTCTTCTGCCACACGAACAGTTGCTGTTACATCTAATTTACTTCCGAATACATCTGCAGTTCCGTTTACCGTCACAATCTCTCCCGGTTTTGCATATGCAGACGCATCTTTTGTCTCCCATGTCACAGGGAATGCTGCGGAAAGAATTGTTCCATCCGGCATAACAGCCTGTCTCGAAGTTGGAAGCGTTGGTTTTGTATTCTGAGAAGTTGTTGTCGAATAGTTTAACAGCGCTGCCACTTCATCAATCATATTGACTACGACAGAGACGTTGCATCCCTCTGCAGTTCCACCTGCAACAAAGCTTCCCGCTTTGTTTGTCTGATCTTCTGTAATCTCTCCCCATTTCACATCAACCTCTTTTGATGTTCCATCGGAGTAATTTGCTTTGATTTTAGCCGGAAGTACCGGTTTTTCTCCAGTCTTCACATAGAATACTCTTGAATACTCAAAGCTTTCAATATGTGTTTCTTCTGCTTCCTCAGAAGCTTTTGCTGTCACTTTCACAGTTGCAGATTCCAAATCTTTTGAACTTGCAGTCACACTGATTTCTCCTGCCTTGTCAGTTGCTTGAACAATTGCAACCAATGAACCATTGTATGCATTGCGATTGTCATCCTGATATGACTGGTGGTCTGCCTGTTTACCATTATCAACACCTACCAGCGTACCGCCTTTGACATCGAATTTCACATTGTTCTTTGCATTTGGAACAATATTTCCGTCTTTATCTGTCACATCTACTGTCACATATACAAGATCTTTTCCATCTGCTGTGATTTCTTTTCTGTCAGCTGTCGCTTTTAATTTCTTAGCTTCTCCTGTTGTTTTTACAACAGAGCGACCTTCTGTCTTTTCAATCACTTCGCCTTTTTCATTATAAGCAACGGCTTCCAATGTTCCCTCCTCATACGGAACATCGAATGTCATATACATACTTGTGTGTCCACTCTTTCCTTTTACAGTCTGATATGTATATCCTGCATCCGTTGTCTTCTTCTCAAACTCCTGTGTACCGACTACTTTGTCATTTAATTTTAATTCTACCTTCGCTGCATCGGAATATACAACAACCTCCACTTTTCCACTGCTGTCTTTCATCAAACTGTCTTCATTCCAAGTTGGAAGGACGTGTAATGTGTTCACATCCTCGTTCCACTGGCTTTGATAGAAGTAATAGCTGTCTTTTGGAAGTCCTGCTGTATCCACAATACCGAAGTAAGAGTTTTTCGGTGACGGCCAAGAAGTTGCTGCTCCAGGTCCTGTACCATTCGCAGGCGTTGGCTCTCCGAGATAGTCAAATCCGGTCCATACATACTCACCTGCCACAAAGTCTCTTGTGATAACATCATACCACGCAGAACTTGCAACAGCTCCCCAACCAACCGCTGACTTATCATAGGAAGTCAATTGTTTTTCTGAGTCAAGCTTATTGCTTTGTTTTGTTGTATAAACGCCACGGCTATTTACTGCTGATGCAGTCTCAGAACCATATAAATTCCATTTTGGATAGGTTCTATGCAAACTATCGTAACTATCCCCTTTTGAATAGTTTGTTCCAGATGCTCCACCTACTTCTGTCAACTGGTTGGCAATCTGAATATGCTCATTATTCGCATTCCCAACTGCACCTTTAACAGCATTACTTCCAATTGTAAGAATTCTTGTGTCATCGACTTCTTTTGTCCATTGAATCAATTCTGCTGCTTTTTCATCATATCCGCTTCCACCGGCTCCCTCCTGAATCTCATTTCCGAGAGACCACATAATGATAGCCGGGTCGTTCTGTCCTCTTCCGACAGTTGCTTTCAAATCAAACTCTGCCCATGTCATATTTTCTTCTGCACCGAGAATCTGATTTCCTTCTTCGATCGTCTTATTAAACCAAGTCGCATAATCGTTAGAGTTTGTATTTTTGTGGAACATCCAACCGTCAAAGAACTCATCGATTACAATCATTCCTTTTTCATTGCAGACATCAATCAACGCAGATGCTGCCGGGTTGTGTGTCACACGGATAGAGTTACATCCCATTTCCTTCAGAATTTCCACCTGACGTTCAATAGCGCGTCTGTTCGCTTCAGCTCCTAATGCTCCCTGATCATGGTGCATACATACACCTTTCAGTTTCACATTTTTGCCGTTTAATGAAAATCCTTTTTCTGTATCAAATGAGAAATATCTAAATCCATATTCTGTCTCATATGTGTCTACTACATCCTCTCCAACCTTCACTTCTGTGCGGACTGTATAGAGATTCGGGCTTTCCGGGCTCCACAATTTCGCATTTTCTACGTTCATTGTAGCTTCCACGTCAACGCTCTGCCCAGCTGCCACTGTCTTGCTTTCTGTAGTAACCTCTCCTACTTTTGTATCTTTTCCTTTTTCAAACATTGTATGAGTCACTGTAACTGCCTTTTCTGCATCAGACTCATTCAAAACTTTCGTTTTAATGTTTGTATCTTGATTTCCTTCTGCTAATTTTGGAGTCTCAACCTTCACTCCATTCAAATCCACATGCACTTTATCTGTTGTTGTCAAATATACACTTCTGTAGATACCACTTCCTGAATACCAACGGCTGGATGGTGTCTTGTGATCTACTTTTACTGCGATTGTGTTGACCTCTCCAACCTTCACATAATCTGTGATATCAAACGAAAATGGTGTATATCCATATGGATGCGTACCTACCTCATGGCCGTTTACATAAACGGTTGCGTTCATATAAACGCCATCAAAATCAAGTCTTACCTCTTTTCCTTCCATTGCTTTATCGAGCGTAAAGTTCTTGCGATACCATCCTGTTCCGCCTAAAAGATAAGCACTCTCAGCTTCTCCTGACTGTGTGTATTCCTGCTCGATACTGTAATCGTGAGGCAATGACAATTGTCTCCACTGTGAGTCATCAAACGTCGGCTGTTCCGCACCAGATGCATCGCCTAAATAAAACCTCCAATTATCATCGAAGTTCTGAGACCGCTCTGTTGTGCTTCCATACTGGTTCACATAAACATTCTCTTTTTCAGAACTCATCTGTGTATCGGAATCCGAACTCATCACAGCCGGTTTGTCTGCTGCCAACACAGCGGTTGGGATTCCCATACCTTGAACTGTAAGCACTGTTGCCATAGCAACTGCTCCAATACGTGATATTTTCCTTTTCTTCATTTTCTTCTTCCTTTCCTGCCCTTCGGCATAACATATAGATACGAATTGATATCTTTTTTAATTATAGTACCTTTTAACCGTCAGTGTCAATTCCAAAAACCGCTTTCTTGTATCTTTTAACCAAACAAACCGTTCACTCTCTTCTTTTTATAGTAAACTATAACCATCACATATCGACCAACCAAAACATAAAAAAGAGAGCCGCAAATACTTAACGTATCCACCGCTCTCTTTTTCACAAATTTCAAACATTCAAATCAATGTTCCATTGTTTTATTTTTTTCTTTTTTTGCTAATAATCACACCAACAATCACTCCGATTGCAAGAACTGCTACGACAACAATTCCCACAATTGCACCTGTCGACATATTATCACCTGTTTTTGCAGGTTTCTGCTGTGGCTTTTGCCCTGGTTTTTCTTCCGGTTTTGGATCAGGTGTTGCTGTTCCAGCTTTTTCCAATCCTTCAACCGCCTTAGCTACCGCATCAACTGCTGCTTGAAGATCTTCTTTTGAAATATCTTCATCAGCAAGCGCCGCTTTTAAGTCATCCATAGCCTCAGCATAAACCTTCCAGCTGTCTGCTGTGTAATCGTCTTTTTCATAATATGCGAGACAGTCATCATAGTATTTCTGTGCTGCAGCTTTATCGACATTTTCCGGAACAGACGGCTCTTCTTTTTCGACCAAAGCTTCCTGAGCAGCTTTCAGCGCTTTACATGCCTCATCTACTTCTGCCTGTGTTGCATCTGCGTTTCTGCTTACAGTGTAAGCATCTGCCAACTCCTGCGCAAATACTTTCCAGCTGTCTGCTGTATAGTCATCCTTATTCAAAGCTTCTGCCGCTTTAATCGTTTTATCAAGCTCTGTCTTATTTGCTTTCTTCACAAGCGCTTCCATAGCTTCATTCAATCCATCTGTTGCCGCTTTCACAGAAGCCTGTGATACATTTTCATCTTTTTGAACTGCTGCTGCAGCTTCCAACGCTTTTTCAAATGCTTCCCATGAACCTGTAGTGTAATCAGCTTCATTTAATTTACCAGCCGCTTCAATCGCTTTGTTCAATTCTGTCTTATCTGCTTTCTTCACAAGCGCTTCTTTTGCTGCTTCTAACGCTGCAAGTGCTTCATTTACATCTGTCTGTGTCGCTTTTTCATCCTTTTCAACTACTTTTGCAACGTCCAATGCTTCTTTAAATGCTTTCCAGCTGTTTGGTGTAAACTCTGCTTCCTTCATTTCACCTGCCGCTTCGATAGCTTCCTGTAAAGCTGTCTTATCTACTTTTTCAGGCTCCTCACCTTTTGCTACACGAACACGAAGCTCTGCAATTGCCATATCGGACGTCTTCACTTCACCGTTAGACATTGTCTCAACACCTGTGATACGCACATATTTTGCTTCTGTTGGCTCTGTAAAGTCTGCTGTCAGCCATCCATCTTTTGGCTCCCAGCTGCCTTCAGCAACTTTTGTCCACTCTTCGTTGTCCATGCTGACTTCCACTTTGTATTTGCTGATAAATCCATTTTGATCGCCCTGTGTTAAGTTCGTTCCCTCATATCTTGGGTAATAACGAAGCTGATCTAATGTAGCTGCTTCTTTCAATTCCATTGTGAACCACAGCTGGTCTGATGTAGACGCCGGGTTCCATGATGAATGCCACCATGTATTTGTTTTTCCGTCAAATGCTTTTTCCACACCGTTTCCAGGCTGTGTACTTCCTGCTGTTCCTGTAATCATTCCTACCGGATAGTCTTCTCCCGGTTTCACTTCCGGCTCTTCCGGATCCGGAGGTGTCACTTCTTTTTCAGAAACAACACGGAACTCCGCTGTTGTCATATGCAAATCTCGTCCAGCTTCTGCAATTGTATGAACACCAATCAAACGAACCTGTTTTGCCTCTACTGCTGGGAATGTTACTAACTTCCAGCCAGTTGTTGGGTTATCCCATGTGCCGCTTGCCAAATCTTCCCATTTACCGTCATCTGTCGCACGGTACTGTACTTTGTATTCTGTAACATGTCCATTATTTCCATTTCTTGGTAAATAACGGATTGCACTCACTTCTGTTGGTTCATCTAAGCTTACACCAATCCAACGCTTGTTAATATCCTGTCCTTCTGTCGTGCTCCAGTTTGTATGCCAGTATGTATTTGCTTTTCCGTCTAATACAAAATCATCTGGACCCTCATTTGTAGTTCCCGGTAAGTATTGGCTTCCTGAAATCGCCGTCAGCTTATCTACCGGATAGTCTTTGCTGTCGTCGTCCGGAGACATTGGTTTCTCCTGCTCCAAATAGATAACAAATGTATTTTTTGTTCTATGGTCTTCAGACTCTATCAAAATACGAATCTGTTTGTTATGTACCGGTAATACCGTTACTGCCGCATTATCTGCTCCAGCTGCTGTCACGGTAGCTGTTTTGTCTAATGTGTAATATGCATTTTCTGCAAGCTCTTCTGCTGTCAATGCTTTTCCATTCACTTCAAGAGAAGCAAGTTTTGCTGTTGTGTTTGTCTTATAAGAACCAACTGCTTTTTTGATTTCAATCTCCGTGATACCGGTACATGGCTTGTGACCAGTCGTCAATACCTCATCACTGTTTGTAACTGCAACCTTGAACAATGTAGCTCCAACCGGATTGAACTTATATGTATATGCTTTCACACGACCATTCTCTTCTCCAATTGTTTCTTCTGCTACAACTTCCTGCCAGTCATCACCGTCATTTGCTTTCACATAAAGCTTTGTTGTTCCTGCCTTTGGATAACGTGCAGATGCACTGTCTTTAAAGAAATGAACTGTCACTTCTCCAATTACTTGTTGTGTAGCATATTGGAATGTAATTTCCGCAGTGTTATCTCCGGCTTGAGAATTTTTATAATTACTCCACGCTGTTGGATTTGGTCCGCCGCTTGTGTTGTCTGCAATTGCAGTTTTTCCATCCCAAACTGCATCCAGCGTATCGGACTGCTTATCTTTTTCAATATCCTGTGTCAGCTGAGAAGGATTATCTACTGACCCAACAATCTCATACGTCTCTTCTTGTACACGAATCGATGCTGTAACTTCCATTGCAGTTCCCAAAACATTCGACGTACCATTAACTGTAACAATTCCAGGCTCGTCATATTTGGTCTTGTCTACTTTTCCCCAAGTTACAGGGAATGATACATTTAAGACTGTTCCATCCTGTGCAATTGCAGGTCGTGTTGTCGGAAGATTCGGTTCCGTTCCCTTCGGTGTTGTTGCAGAATAATTCATTAAACCACCTAATTGGTCAATGACATTTACTGTAACAGAAACTTTATATTTTCCATCTACGAGACCATTCACAACAAAGCTTCCTGTTGTCTCCTTAATTTCATCCCATTTTACCGGTAAGTCTTTCTCTGTTCCGTCTTTAAAACGAGTTTTGATTGTCTCCGGCAATTGTACTTTACTGCCTGCTTTTACATAATAGTGTTTTGACATGTAGAAGCTGTCCACCTGAGTTTTATCTACAGTTCCGTCTTCCACCTCTGTTGTCGTAATCTCAACAGTATCCAACGTCAATCCGTCAGCTTCTGCTTTTACCGTAATCTTTCCTGCATCTTTTGTTGATTGCACGATTGCAACAAGAGAACCATTGTACGCATCACGGTTGTCATCCTGATATGACTGATGGTCTGCCTGTTTTCCGTTGTCCACACCAACTAAAGTACCCGCGCCTTCCACAGTAAATCTCACGTTGTTGTCTGCATCTGGTACAATATTTCCATTTGCGTCTGTTACATCCACCGTGATATAAGAAAGATCTTTTCCATCTGCCTTAATACTGTTGCGGTCTACTGTTGCATCTAATTTAGTCGCTTTATCAGTTGTCGTCACTGAAGAACGTCCCTGTGTATTTTTAATCTCATTTCCATCTTTATCGTAGGCAACTGCTTTTAATGTTCCTTTCTCATATGGAACACTAAATGTCATATACATGCTTTCATGTCCAGTTTTACCCTTGACCGTTTGATACTTATAGCCCGCTCCTGTTGTATGTTCTTCAAATGTCTGCTCAGCAATTTCCTTATCATTCAAAAATAACTTCACTTTTGCCGCATCTGAATAGACAACAACTTCAACATTGCCATTTTCATCTTTCATAAGGCTGTCTTCATTCCAAGTCGGAAGAACATGCAATGTATTTACTTCATCATTCCACTGACTTTGATAGAAGTAATAGCTGTCTTTTGGCAATCCTGCTGTATCCACGATTCCGAAATAAGAGTTTTTCGGAGATGGCCATGAAGTTGCAGCTCCTGCATTGATTTTATTTGCCGGTGTCGGTTCTCCAATATAGTCAAATCCAGTCCACACATACTCGCCGGCAACAAAGTCTCTTGTGATTACATCATACCAAGCTTCACTTGCCAAAGCTCCCCAATTTACCTTTGATTTATCATACGAGGTAAGCTGTTTATCCTGATCCAATGCTGCATTCGCTTTTGTAGTATATACTCCACGACTATTTACAGCAGATGCTGTCTCAGAACCATATAAGAACCATTCCGGATATGTACTGTGTAGCGCATCATAATTTGATCCGCCAGAATAGTTTGTTCCTGACATACCGCCAATCTTTGTCAAATCGTTCGCAATCTTAATATGCTCATTATCTGCTTGCCCAATAGCGCCTTTCACTCGGTTGCTTCCGATTGTCAATGGTTTAGATGTATCTATCTCTTGCGCCCATTTGATCAGATTCTTTGAAATCTCGTAATAACCACCTTCGCTGGCACCTTCGCTGATTTCATTACCAAGTGACCACATGATAATAGACGGATCATTTTCCCCCTGATTTAATGTCGATTTCAAATCAAACTCAGCCCATGTCATATCTGATTTGCCATCTAAGATTTTATTTTCATCTCCAATTGTTTGATTAAACCACTTCGCATAATCATTCACATTACCATTCTTAGCCTTGTGCCATCCATCAAACAATTCATTAATAACTAAGATACCTTTTTCGTTACATACTTCAATTAGCTCTTCTGCCGCTGGGTTATGTGTCACACGGATAGAATTACATCCCATCTCCTGCAGAATCTCTACCTGACGCTCAATTGCACGTTTCTGCGCTTCTGCACCGAGCGCTCCCTGATCGTGGTGCATACATACACCCTGTAATTTTACCTTTCCTCCATTGAGAGAAAATCCTGTCTTCGTATCAAGTTCTGTATAACGGAAACCGTAATCTGTGTCATAAGTGTCAACTACTTTATCATTCACTTTCACTTCTGTTGTCACTGTATAGAGATGTGCATTCTTTTCGCCAAGCCCCCATAATTTCGGCTGATTTACTTTTAAATTCGCCTTAATGTCAGCTGTCTTTCCTGCTTCCACAGACTGTCTCTCTGTAGTCACTGTCGCAACTGCATCTTTTTTCCCTTTTTCACGCAAAGTGTGAACAAGTATAATCTCTTTTGCCTCTTTTTCTTCATTTGCAACCGTTGTCACAATGTCCATATTGACATCGCCATCTTTTTCTTTTGCAAGATTCGGCGTCGCAATCTTTGTTCCGTTCAAATCCACATGAACTTTATCCATCACAGTGAGATCCACACTGCGATAAATACCACTTCCCGAATACCAACGGCTTGAAGGTGTCTGATGATCCACTTTCACAGTGATCACATTCTCTTCTCCTGCTTTCACATAGTCTGTGATATCAAAAGAAAATGGAGTGTATCCGTAAGGATGTGTACCTAACTGAGTTCCATTTACCCATACGGTCGCATTCATATAAACGCCGCCAAAGTCAAGTCGGATTTCCTTATCTTTCATATCCTCTGTTAATGTAAAATGCTTTCGATACCAGCCTGTACCGCCCGGAAGATATCCGCTTTCTGCTTCTCCTGACTGTGTATACTCCTGCTCGATGCTGTAGTCATGAGGAACTGATACTGTTCTCCAAGCAGAATCATCAAAATTAACAGCTTCTGCTCCATCCGCATCTCCTAAATAAAACTTCCAGTTCGCATCAAAATCATGAACTCTTTTTGATGTGTCGTATGTGTTGACATACACAACTTCTTTATCCGAGCTCATCTGTGTGTTCGAATCTGTGCGAACCTGAACCTGCCCTGATGCATTTACAGACAATCCCTGCAATGTCATCATTGTTGCCAGTGAAAAAGCAACCAGTCTTTGCACCTGTTTCTTCTTCATAACACTTCTCCTTTTCATATTTTGGTATAACATGTACTAATGTGAATAGATACATTTTATGATTATAGTCTATTTCCACTACTCATGTCAATTCTAGCACAATATTTTTTCGTATTTTTCAACCAAATGTCAAAATACTTTCAGCAATTTTATCATCAACTATCACTATGTTTTTTCTTTTCCTCTTGACAAGAGGTGTATACTGAAACTGTAACAAGGAAATACACTTAACAAAACCTCTTTGCAATATGAACTACAAAGTTGAAGGCTTGCTAAGTACGATTCAGTAATTGGAGGAAAAGGTAAATGAATACTTTAAAAGCTGAAACACGTAACATGTCACTCAAAGCCAAAGCACTTAGAAAAGAAGGATTTGTGACCGGATGTATTTTCGGCCGTGAATTGGAAAAATCCATTCCTTTGAAAATGGAAAAGAGCGAAGTCGAACGACTCCTGAAATCCGAAGGGAAAGGTGGAAGAGTCCTGCTTCAACTGGAAGGCAAAACTTATGACGCCCTCATTAAAGAAGTAGATTACAATCCACTG
>OBCY01000088.1_pt1 | contig 19167 bp, 17 predicted proteins | sample 1496051 | NCBI WGS metagenome assembly OBCY01 (sample SAMN01760917, study PRJEB22395) | human gut metagenome | reverse complement strand
GAATGGATATTAGTATGAATATACTTGTTACCGGTGCAAAAGGAATGAAAGTCTTTTAATCCCCCACGTTACTGATAAAATAATTGTTAAAGAAGTTATACTACAAAGCACGGGGAGGTGAGTCGTAAAGACTTTCTTCGGTTTTAGACAGCATAATAATCAGTGTGAGTTCCATCTTTCAAGCACAAATAAGTGGCTCTTTTAGACCGTACAGTAAGAATTGTTTTAACTTCTCTGTTAAATGTGTGGTGGAGCAGTCAATGGCTTCTTTATCTCACTTTGAAAGGAGTTTTGACCATGAAAGTTGTTTATCAAACCTGCTGTGGCGTCGATGTTCACAAATCTTTTCTCGTTGCCACAATCATTAAAACCACTTCCGGAGTAGAACCTTCTTACCAAAAGAAACGTTTCTCCACCTTCAACAATTCGATCCTGCAATTCAAAAATTGGCTGATTGAAAACCAATGTCGGGATGTCTGTATGGAATCTACCGGTAAATACTGGGTTCCTGTATTCAATCTCTTGGAAGACGATATCAACGTCACTATTGCCAACCCCAAATGGGTAAAAGCAGTCAAAGGTAACAAGGATGATACAAAAGATTCCAAATGGATTGGGGATTTGTTTCGATTAGGTCTGGTTCCCGGGAGTTATATCCCTTGTAAACCAATCCGTATCTTGCGTGAATTCACAAGATATCGTTACAAGTTGACTTCCTGCCGTACCAGCGAAAAGAACAGATATCAGAATGCGCTTACTGTCTGTAATGTCGCATTAGATTCGGTTGTTTCCGATATCTTTGGAAAATCAGCTACATCTGTTATTGACTACCTGATCGAACGATCCGACAATTCCATCAACCACGAAGAAATAGCTTCCAGACTTCTCCGTTCCCTAAAGAAAAAGTCTGACAGTGTCATTGAATCCATCGAAGGGTATCAGATGACCGATTCCCAAAAATACCGTATGCGCCTAGTCCGCGCACATCTGGATTATATCACATCTACAATCAATGATATAGACACTATGCTTGATTCTTTGATTGCCCCTTATGAAAACGCTGTCCAGTTACTGTGTACCATTCCGGGTGTTGACCGTAACAGTGCAATTACTGTTATCTCCGAGATTGGTACCGATATGACTCCGTTTTCTAATTCCAAACGCCTCTGTTGTTGGGCAGGACTGACTCCCGGCAACAATGAATCTGCTGGTAAGAAGAAATCTGTCAGGATAACACGTGCCGGTGTCTACCTCAAACCTGCATTGGTGCAAGTCGCTCATGCAGCCGTGAAATCCGACAAGTCTCCTTACTATAAACAGAAATATGAACGTATTATGAAGCGCCGTGGTAAAAAACGAGCCATTATTGCCATCGCCCGGATGATTCTCACTGCTATCTATCAGATGCTGTCCACTGGTGAAGCGTGGAATCCGACCGATTTATACAAGATTGATATACCTGAACCTTTGAAAGAAAAGCAAAAGGAAAAGGCTATCAAACAGGCTAAGAAACTGCTCATCAGAGAAGGAATTCTTTCCGAATCACAATTAGCTTCCTAGCTTTTCAAAATAATAATTTTTCAAAGGCTGCCATAAGACAGCTTATTAAAGTACGCCATTTGTTGGCTGTCCTCTACTTTCTTTCACAGTACTACCTCCGATTATGAAAAATGACGCGCCGATGCAGTTTCAACATGCACACCTGCCCGTCATTTAATTTTTATATTTTACTGTTCTTTTCTCCAGACCATCTTGTTAACTACGTTCACATATCCCTGAATGATACGAACTACCTTCATAGATACGGTTTCGTCTACATAGTCCGGACAAGGTTTGCCTAACACACCTTTCTGCTTCATTTCAATTGCCATATCTGTAGCATTGAGAAGTTCCTTTGTTGTAATACCGGCTAAGATAAAGTCTCCTGCCTCTAATGCTTCTGGTCTTTCTGTTGATGTACGGATACATACAGCAGCGATCGGATGCCCAATAGAAAGATAGAAAGAGCTTTCTTCCGGTAATGTGCCAGAATCAGATACGATTGCTAACGCATTCATCTGAAGCTTGTTATAATCATTAAAACCAAGTGGCTCATTGACTCTTACTCTCGGATCAAGCTTAAATCCGCTCTTTTCTAATCTGTTCTTGCTTCTTGGATGGCAAGAATACAGGATCGGCATATCGTACTTCTCAGCCAATGCATTGATCGCTGTAAAAAGACTTAAGAAGTTCTTTTCAGAATCAATGTTTTCTTCACGATGTGCAGAAAGAAGAATGTATTTGTCTTTCTCAAGTCCAAGCCTATCAAGCACATCACTCTTCTGAATCTTTTCAAGGTTCATGCGAAGAACCTCTGCCATAGGAGATCCTGTCTGATATGTTCTCTCCTTCGGAAGTCCTGTATCTGCTAAATATTTACGTGCAAACTCGGAATAGCAAAGATTCACATCTGAAATGACATCTACGATACGTCTGTTTGTTTCTTCCGGCAAACACTCATCTTTACATCTGTTTCCGGCTTCCATATGGAAAAGCGGAATATGTAATCTCTTTGCTGAGATTGCCGAAAGACAAGAGTTTGTATCTCCTAATACAAGATATCCATCTGGTTGCAACTCAGAAAGAAGTTCAAAGGATCTTCCTAAGATATTCCCACATGTTACTCCAAGATTCTCTCCAACAACCGGTACTAAAATATCCGGACCAAACTCACCGAAAGTATTCGTCAGTTCAAAGTCCTCCCAAAAAACTGTGGAAAGATTCTTATCCCAGTTCTGATTGTAATACACAACACAACAATCAAAGTATTCTCTACATCTTTTGATTACCGCAGCAAGACGAATAATCTCCGGACGCGTTCCGCATCCGATCATTACCTTTGTACGGCCATCATTTTTCCATTTAAAACTATGCTCTATCATTGATTTTACTCCTAGCGAGGTACACTCACCTCAATTTATCTCCGTTTTCACCACTATATAGATGAAAACACTTTTCTAATTCATTACTCCCCTGCCCACAACAAGTCCCGCTTCTATTTTTCCTTGACTTGAAATTCTATTCTCTCCTTTAACAATTGCTCCCACACAAATATGACACCCTTCTTCAATAAGCGTATCATGATCAATAATACACCCAAGATTTAATATACACCCGCGCTGTACTTCTACTCCCGTATTAATTATTGCTTTGGGTAGCACTACACATCCTTCCATAACTTTTGCTTTTGGACTTACATAAGCTGACGAATGTATCAATGTTGCAAGTATTCCTCCAAAATCGACTATCCGATTACACCAACTTAATCTTAACTGATTATTGCCTAAAGCTACTATGAACTCTGTATTAGAGTCAATATAAGAATAAAAAGTGGAAAGTTCAAAACCAACAGATTTATCATCAAGAGTAATAATAGGCGCATATCCTAACTGTTCAGCTAAATCGACCACTGTTCTTCCATATCCTCCTGCCCCTAAAACAATTAATCGTTTTGCCACATTCTATCCCTCCTCTACTTTTTTCAATCAAACATATGACATTAATTGTTAACTATTTATTTTCTGATTCAAGCAGAGGTAAATCAATGTTTCTTATTTTTTATTATTTCGCTTTTTAAAATTTTATTAATAATAATCAAAGCGACGGTGATTGCTACTATAATAAATATGTACCTGAGAATTGTATTTGAATACAATGGAATAGCAAACAATGATACAACTGTAGTGGCAACTGCTAAAATAAATAGTTTTTTATTATCATAAATGTCATTAATTGTATTTTTATTTTCTCTGCATACTTTATTGCTCCAAAATGCTTGGAGTAATGCTAACACAATATATGAAAATAGCGTTGTATATGCAGCTGCCATATATCCAAACAACTTAATAAATATGTAATTTAACACTAAATTAATTCCCGCAGCAACTATGGCTGGATACATTACATATTTTGCTTTTTTATAATAAACAGCTATATTTGAGTATAGGTTTGCATAAGATGTAAAGAAAACTCCCGCTGCAATAGATGGCATAATATAAATAGCTTCATAATATTCTTTAGTAGCTAAAATCTTTACTATTTCTGGTGCAAAAAAAGTTAGCAAAACTGCAATTACTGCATATGCTTCCAAAAGCATATTTGAAATTTTCTTAATGTTATGATTCTTTTTTTCAATATTTTGAAATAAATATGGAACAAAAGATGCATTTATTGCTTGCCAAACTAACAATGAAAGAGAACTTACTGTATACAATGTACCATATATTCCTACAGCACTATTATTTACTAAACGTCCAATCATCATTCGATCAGATACATTCAACACCTGTCCTGCAATATTATATCCTATAAGAGGAATACTAATTGCAAGAGACATTTGCCAATACTCTTTACAATACATTTTTTTTCCTTTTAGCAATATATATATCCATATTGTTGCAGCTACACCATAAATAATAATGTAGTTAGCAAAAAGTCTTCCTAGTGCAGTTTCTTCAATATCTTGATTACTCATATATACAACAGCGATTATTGACGCAAGTGTTGCTACAATCGCTGTTATTATTGACACTGCACCAGCAAGCTTATATTTATATTCATACCTTTGCCTCGAAAGCCAAAAATCTCTTGCTGGAGCAAACAAAAAACCTATCAACATTAATACAATGAGTGAATTAGGTAAACCAAGTGTTTTTTGCCAGAATAATGGTGCAATTGCATACGCTAATGCAATTATAATTGCTACAATGGATGTCAAAGTTAATATTGAAGATTCATATTCATCTCTTCTATCTGGATATTCTTTCATAGCAACTGCAAAACCACCTGATGTCAGTGACAATGTTGCAAAAGCACTAATCAATGAATACCAAGAATTATAAATATTTACCACACCTATCTGTTCTGTTGTCATTAGTCTTGTAAAAATCGGAACAGAAATAATTGCTAATCCGCGTGTAAAAACAGAAGAGGTAGTATATACAACAGCCGACTTTGCTCCTACAGGAATACTCTGAATTTTATTGTTTAGTCTCTTCAAAATACTGCCTCCCATCTGACATGCTTTACTCTTCAGATAATCTTTCCTGAATATACGCCAACTCCTTCATTTTATCAATAATTTCCTCTTTATTAAGAAGTTTTGTGTTATTTGAATTGAACTCTGTTAATTTGTTTCGCTCAGCATCACCTTCCTTAAAATACTTATCATAATTCAATCCTCGATTATCAGCCGGAACTCGATAAAATCCGCCGAGATCAACTGCCTTTGCACACTCTTCGTTTGTAAGTAATGTTTCATACATTTTCTCGCCATGTCTAATTCCTATTACTTTGATATCTTCTTTCTTTCCGCCAAACATCTCGCAAACCGCTTCTGCTTGAAGACCAATAGAGCAAGCTGGTGCTTTCATAATAAGTAGATCCCCATTCTCACCATGCTCAAATGCATAAAGGACAAGGTCAACTGCTTCTTCCAGAGACATGATAAACCTGGTCATATCTGGTTCTGTTACAGTAATTGGATTACCAGCTTTAATCTGATCAATCCAAAGTGGAATAACTGATCCACGAGAACACATTACGTTGCCATAACGTGTGCAACAGATTTTTGTCTTTCCGCTATATCTAGATTTTGCAATAGCAACGGACTCTTCAAGAGCTTTTGTTTTCCCCATTGCATTAATTGGATATGCTGCTTTGTCTGTAGAAAGACAGATAACTGCTTCTACTCCTGCTTCAATTGCAGCTGTAAGAACATTGTCTGTTCCGATTACATTAGTTTGTACTGCTTCCATTGGAAAGAACTCACACGATGGAACCTGTTTAAGTGCCGCAGCATGAAAAATATAATCCACACCATGCATCGCATTTTTGCAAGATTGAAGATTTCTTACATCTCCAATGTAAAATTTAATCTTATCAGCCACCTCTGGCATGCGAACCTGAAACTCATGACGCATATCATCCTGTTTTTTCTCATCACGTGAAAAAATTCTAATTTCTCCAATATCTGTTTTTAAGAACCGATTAAGTACTACGTTTCCAAAAGAACCTGTTCCACCTGTAATCATTAATGTTTTTCCTTTAAATAAAGACATCCCTATTCCTCCTAAATATTATATAATTATTTTTTGTGTACTCTTTTTTTTATTTCATCTGATAAGCTTGCATACGGATCTATATGCAAAATTTTTTTGACAATTGAATTAATTCTCATTTTAATTCTCATACCTATAGGAAGTAAAATAATATTACTAATTAATTTTTCATATTTTTCATCTATTTCCACAACATCGGGGTGTTTCAATGGAAAATCCAATTCCTTTGTTGGTATTTCACAAAAGCGTTTAGTCATAGTTTTATCTAAACTAGTTCCTCCATGTATTGAAAATTGATCTGCTCCTATGTTTCTAATCTGATTGTATACTGGCGAAACACCTAACAATTCATTACTACGTAAAGAAAAGAGCATTTGATAATCCCATGATTTAAATCCATTATTATTTTCTTTTCTTCGGTATTCCCCGTCTAAACTTTGTAATCTTTGATGTAATAACGCCTTGGATTTGTAGGATTCGCAAAATTGCTTTCTCTTAACAGGATCTTTGTATGTCAACATTTCTCCATCATAGAACTTTAGAAATTTATCTGACCACGAAGCCCATCCACAAGGTAATAAGTGCTGAGTAAACATATAACTATATTCTGAAGTATATTCGCCCAAATAATTTGTTCCACATATCCACAACACTTTTTGAGTATTTTCATATTTTTCCAGTAATTCTTTGCAATAAGAGAAAAAACTGATTTCTGGAAGATTATCATCTTCTAGAAATATTGCCATCTTTTCATGCTCAAATACCCATTTTGCTCCTTCTCCTATGTTTCTATACACCCCGCGATTTTCTAATGCATAATTTTTTATAACTTCACATTCCCAATCAATACTTTTCTCAATTATCTTTCTAGTTTGCGCTACTATTTGTTTTTCATTTTCATTTCTTCCCTGATCGGATAAAAGATATATCTTCTTAGGTTTTACATCCGCTAAAACATCAATTATTCTTACAACTGTATCTGATCTTTTGAATAAAAACAAAGCTACTGGAATATCAAAATTATTATTCATTTTTCTTCACCTCCACGCTCCCATATGCACTAGCCGTATATCCTAAAAAGACTAGGCAATAAAAAATAGGTTTTTGAACAAAATTCTGAGTAACGAATAACCAAATCCAAAAACAGGAACTAATATATTTAAAGATTATACTTGCATTTCTAGGACACACTTTAGCAATTCCAATTACAGTAACTAACGTGTACGGAATACCAAAAATTGCACCCATAAAAGTAAATGTATTTGCTGCCATTGTCCAATTTTGGCCAAACAATGTTCCTATGACTCGAACTTGATTAAAATACTCATTGAATCCTACCCCTATTATCGGAGATTTAGAAATCACACGTAAGTCTATTAATTGAGCTATGTTCCTTGCCCTACTTGATGCATTTGTTTCTATTCCCGTGAATAATTTTTCTTGAATATTCTGAAAAACATCAAATTCATCCATAACAAGTAATACAATGCTAGTCATTAAAATTCCAATAAGTATTTTTTGAAATACGCCAGCATTGTTATTTCTCTGTACCAAATACATAAGTACCGCAAACAAAATAATTGTATATGCTAATGTAGACTGGGTTGTAAACAATGCTACAATATACACAATTAACCTTAGTATTTTATTTTTTTTATTAGTTATCAGTGTTGTGTACATTGCAACACCTATAAACACTGCAAATGCACCTGGCTCCCAAAATATAGCGCAATTTCTATTGGGTAATTCACGACAATATAAATATATATAAAAATTTGTATATGAAACTGCTTGTCCTTCTACTACTGGAAATCCAGCTTGATGACTGGCTAAAAAGTTTCTAAAAATATACATTACTAATGATACTACAACTATAATTGTTATAATATTAGTATACTTATTCAAAAATTCGCCTTCCTGCCAAAATGAACTAATATACATTCCCATAATACAAAAACAAATAATAAACACATATGACATCCAAGACTGAAAATCAAAATTTAATAAAAATGTGCACAATAAAAGCATCGTAAATACTGCTAAAAGTACAGCTTTACGCAAAACACCTCTTTGACATAAGATAATCAACATGCTTACTGCTAAAGCAAAATTAATTAACACAGTTAGTGAAGCTGGAACACTAACTGTCCATACTCCAGATGCAATTAATATCCATAATAATAGTAAGTACTTTCTTATTTCTGAGACATTTAATGTCATTGGCCTACCTCCTTTCAATATATAAATATTTGAACTTTACTAACTATTCGTCGCATACAGTAAACAATAAATCTTTATATACTGAATAATCAAAACAATTCAAAGCCAATTCTCGCGCATTTTTTCGCATAAAAGCCCTATCTTTTTCTTTCACAATACATAACGCATTTTTTACAGCTTCACAAACATCCTTTGCGGTGTGCCCATTAGCTATAATCGAATTCTGTCTATCCTTTAAATATAATTCTAAATCTGATGAATAATTACATAAGGGTGGCGTACCACATGCTAAGCTTTCAACGATCTTTGTTGGAAACCCTGCTTTAGCATAACGTAGATTTTCATCTCTTATTAGCAATGAATAATCCGATTGTCTTATATAATTTATTGCAACACTTCGTTCTACTCTACCATGAATTTTTAAACAATCACCTAGTTTTGCAATTGCCTTTTTATCTACTTCACACATATTAATTAATTGATCTTTATTAACACCAATAATATTTAGTTCTACTTTATGCAATTCAGTTTGGTTTAAAAGGGCAAATCCGCTTATTATCTCTCTTAAAAAATCTTTTTTCCCTGGTCCTCCTGCATATGAAAAGACAATTTTATCACTGGGTTCAACTTTAGTTCTATATTCTATATTTTTAATATCCATTATTACTGGAATACGTACAACTCTATTGGCAAATTTTTGAAAATGTTTCTCCAAAAATGTACTAATAGCAACAACATTCCACATTCCATCAATTACTTTAGTATTGGTAAATTCTTTACGTCTATATGCCAAATCTAATTTTCCATATCTAAATTCTTCTTTAGAATACCATTCAACAGAATCATGAATAAGCGTACAATTATATTTCTTCTTTAACTGAACAATTTTTTTAAACGCACTTGGCATTAAGTCAACAACCAACAATAAATCCAATTGCTTGTAATTCTGTGAAATATAATCAAAAACCTTATCGCCAAATCTTATTCTATTCCATACGCGGTATATTTTATTCAAACTATTAACTCTATATGAGATATAATTAATATTGTCATATACACAAATCTTTTCTTCAGTTGACTTCCCATATCCTATAACTAGAACTTCATAATCCATATCTGAAAGCATTTTAGCAAATGCGTGTTGTCGCACTGCGCCGGCATCTCCCTCTGGATAACTATTTTCTGTAATTATTATTGCTTTTTTCATTGTTAGCCCTCAATCTTTTTCATAATATACTCACATTTAGATCTAATAATCATATTACTTGGAACGTCCTTGGTTACAACGGTTCCTGCCGCTATCACACAATTAGCCCCTATTTTTACTCCCTTTGTAATAACACAATTTGATCCAATCCAAGTATCATGCCCTATAATTACTTCTTTTGAAATATAATGATTGTCCAACTTATTATTTTTATAATTATGATCGTGATCATATATACAGACATTTGGTCCAATTGTAACATTATCTTCAATGAAAATCAATTTATGCGAAACAATATTACAATTTCTATTCACGTACACATTAGATCCAATTGATATATTTCCACCAGTAGCTCTAATCTGTGTGTATTTTTCCAAATTCAACATACTACCTAGCTCAATACATCCCTTGTTAGTAATGTATATATCAGCTTTGGGACTTACCAGCATTTTCCACGAATGTTTAACGTGATGACCATAAATTAATTTCAACACAAAAAATCTAAAAAAGTTAATCACTATTCGAAATACATATTCTAATTTTCTATTCATCATTATCCTCTATATTTATGAATCAAGATAACTATAAAGACCTTCTAATACTTTTTCTGCAGTATAATTCTTAGCTTCATTAACATTAGTCTTCGCCATCTTTACAGCCAAATCTCTTTCTTGATAAAGTTTAATTATTGCTTTTGCTAATTCAGTTGGATTTTTTATTGGAACCAACAGTCCATTTTCTGTATCTTTCACAACATCTTTATTATACAACCAATCTGTTGCAATAACCGGTATACCAGCAAAGAAAGCGTCAATCAGACATCCTGCAAATCCTTCTCCATGAAAATATGTAGGGAAAAGCATTGCATAATAATTTTTTAATACGGATACTGTTTGATTATAGTTTGCTACACCTTTATACGTTACTACAGTAGAATGGTCATTTACAATCTCATTGAATCTTTCTTTGTACTGTTCTGGCACTATTCCATATAAATCCAATTGCACTTTTGGTCCACCAAGTGTTGCATTAACAATTTGAACTGCTTCGATGGCATCTTCTATTCCTTTATCTTTTGTAAGACGCGACAGAATACATAATTTAATATTCTCATCCTTATTTAATTGAATATCTTCAACTTTTCTTATTGATTGCATTTTAAAGTTTGTCATCAAATCAATATGTTGTACTCCCAATTCTGATAAATCTTTCTTTAAGTTAGGGGTTTGAACAAACAATTTTTGATACTTGTTCAACATCTTTACATATAATGGATTTTTACGCAGAAATTCTGGTAAAAATCCACCTATTACAATATAAAACAATTTTCGCTGATATACTTTATTAAATAAATTATAAATCGGAACTATCATTTTAAGGCCATTATCAGCTGGTAAAATTATTACGTTTTCACATTTTTTCAAGAGATTTACAGTACTAAAAAAGAATTTTATTGGATGTTTTCTCCAAGCGTTTGTATTTAAAATGTGTACTTCTGATTCTCCATATTTTTTTATTAATTCCTGAGTTGTAATCGTAGTTCTTACTGCTTGTCCATCAGCTATTGGTCCACCATCTCCAAATTGTCCCCAAATACCAATTTTTTTTACTTTTTTTCCCATAATATGCCTCTCTTATTTTAACATTCGTTCAAATAAATCTATATATTTCTTCATATTCTCTGCACGAGAGTATAGTTTATGTCCAAATTCATATCCTCGAATCCCCATATTTTCACAAAGATCCTTATCTTTACTCAATTTTAAAATAGCTTTTGCCATTTTCTCAGGTTCATCGTCTCCATATGCAAATCCCAATTCATTATCTTTAATCATTGAGTTATATTTTGATCCCTTATCGGTAGATGTAACTATTGACCTTTTACATGCCATTAATAATCCAGCCTTACTCGGAACTGAATTTCCTATTACTCCATGTTTTAAAGGAATAATACATGTAGAGCACGCACTATAAACATCAGAAACCATATCTTGAGGTTGAAGTGGCAAAAAAAGAATATTATTTAATTTTTTATCCTTAACGGCTTCTACAAAATCCTGCTTTTGACTTCCTTCCCCGATCATCTGAAACACAATATTTTTTTCACTTTTTAATAACTCTGCTACTTTAATAATCATATGGTAATCAAACACATATCCCATCGTTCCCGCATATTGCACATAAAAATGTTCTCTATCCATATTTGCAATTGGAACAAATCTATTTTTCTCCCACGGAACTTCAGATACAGTCCTATCATCAAACCAATTAACAATTACTTCAATTTTGTCTTTTGGCACGTCTTGCTCAATCAGTTTATCCTTCATATCATCTGAAATAGCTACAATGACATCAGACTTATTATACGCGCTTTTCTGGAGCATGCAAAAAATTTTTTGCATCCATTTTCGTGGCATAACACCACTAGCAATACTACTTCCCGGAAACATATCCTGAACATTATATATAATTTTTTTATCATTCTTAACTAATTTTTTCACTACTGAAATATTATATAAAGCAGTGGGAGATGATTGAATAAATATAACATCACTTTTTGGAAGCATCTTTTTTATATGTTTTTTTGCTGCAAATGCATATTTTATTCCATCAATATACCTTTTTATGAAATTTGATTTTTTTGTGTTTGGCACATTGACAACATAATATGAAAAGTTTGGATTTTCTACAAATTCAGTTGGAATATGTCTATCTATTCCATCAATAGCACACCCCACAAAATTAATTTTATTCCCGTTTTCCAACAAATCTGTGATCATAGAATGCATTAAGTGAAATGAAGGATTCGGTTTTTGATAAAAATCAACTGATGCAAAATATAATATATTCATTACTTCTCTCCTACAAACCTATACTCGTACATTTTTCGACCCTCTCCAGTCTCAAACATCCGTTCTCTAACAAACCCATTTTTTTCATAGAAATGAATTACATCCTCATTATTAATAGCATCTGTTTCTAATGTAATATAGGCATACTTCTCAAAATCAACTTGTTTCTTTAATTTCCCAATTAGTAATGAACCAATACCTTTGGATTTTGTATTTGGAGCAACCCCTATTGAAGATAATTCAACATATTTTTCCTTACGTATTACCTCACTCGGCTTCAAAAAGGCTTTAATTATATGCAAAAATGCTGATGGTCTTCGAAAAAGTGCTCCTATACTATACCATGCAAACTGAACCAAACGAGTTTTAATCATAAATTTATATAATCCACTAAAATCTGATGAATAAGCTAAAAATCCCATTGATTTTCCGTCCTCTTCAGCTACTAACAATCCCGATTCAGCATGTTCGCAATATGATTGATACATTTGTTTTAAAAATCCATGTCCCATGAATGTAAGGAAAAAACCTGTGAAGGTATTTAAATGTATAGTCACTATTTCTTCTATTATTTTCTTTTCATCTGATTTTACTTCTCTTATAGTAACCATTCTACACAATCTCCTTTACTCATAATCCTTTCCAAGTACTGCCAACACAGTTCGAAACATTGTAACAATCTCTCCCATAAATGAAAATCTCTTGATACTTTCCAAATTATATTTCATTTTTCCTGGAAGAACTTCTTCTACATAAACTTTATCTACATCTTCTACTCCATCTAACAACTTAGCTTCATCTTTATAACGAATACTTGCCTCACTTGTAATGCCCGCCGGTAACAACAATGTTGCTATATATTCTGGCTTATATTCTTTTACATACTTTACCGCTTCCGGCCTTGTTCCTACAAAGCTCATGTTACCAGAGATCAGATCAAAAACCTGCGGAAGCTCATCGAGACGGCATCCTCTAAGTTTCGCTCCGACTTTTGTTATACGACTGTCATTCCCAACAGTTACAGCAGAGCCAATTTTGTCGGCATCACTGACCATTGTCCTGAATTTATGGATTTTAAAATGCTTTCCATATGTTGTAACCCTTTCCTGTCTATAAAACACTGGTCCCTTTGAATCCAACTTAATCATTACTGCTATAATCGCCATTGGAATTGCTAATATAATTAATAGAATCACTCCACCAACAAAATCCATTGCTCGTTTTAAAAACATGCTGATTTTTTTCTTTTGTAATGAATCATAATATACTCTAACTGCATCATTCTTCATAAAGTCAGGCAGAGTTTCCCATTTTTTGAGCATTAATAATTCTCCTTCTATTAAATATATTTCTCAACCACTTCTCTAAAGTTCTCCACCACATACTCTACATCTTCATCACTCAGCTTTGTATGAAGCGGCAATGTAATCAGATTTTCATAATATGCATATGCATTCGGGAAGTCTTTAATATCCCATCCCATTTCTTTGTATGCTGTCATCATCGGAAGTGGTTTGTAGTGAACGTTTGTATTTACACCACGTTCAGCAAGTTTGATGATGATCTCTCTTCTTGTTTCATCACTGATTCCTGGAATACGTGTCAGGTACAGATGATGGGATGAGTTAAAGTTTTCTCCACTGTGAACTAAATGATTTATGCCAAGTCCATCGCACATTGCGTCATATTTTGCAACGATTTCTTTCCTTCGCTCAAGCATTCCCGGATAGCGGTCTAACTGGCGAAGTCCAATGGCTGCCATAATATCTGTCATGTTACATTTGTACCATGGTCCGATCACATCATATTCCCATGCACCAAGCTGTGTTTTTGCAAGTGCATCTTTGCTCTGTCCATGTAAGCTGTATAACTGGAACTGTTTGTAGATTTCTTCGTTATCAATTCCTTCGATGTCTTTCCATGTGCTTGCTCCACCTTCTGCAGTTGTAAAGTTTTTTACTGCATGGAAGGAAAAGCTTGTAAAGTCAGCCCATTCACCAGCCATCTTTCCGTCTTTATTAGCACCCAATGCATGCGCACAGTCAGCAAATACAAGTACACGACCGATTGCCTGCTGGATTCTTGCTCCAAGACTGTCGCCTTCTTTTGCTTTGAATAAATGTTTTTTGCTCTCGATTGCCGCATACAATTTGTCATAATCACAGATAATACCGCCAAGATCAACTGCTACAACCGCTTTTGTCTTTTCTGTGATAGCTTCTGCAACTTTGTCATAATCCATTTCACAGTTGTCTTTCTGACTATCTACAAATACTACCTTTGCTCCGCAGTGAATAGCTGGAGAGGCTGACGCAGTGTAAGTGTAAGCCGGTACTACGATTTCATCTTCAGGTCCAATACCGCAAATTCTAAGGTTCAACTCTTCTGCTGCTGTTGCTGAATTTAGACAAACTACTTTCGATGTATGACAAAAATCTGCCAATCTACGTTCTAACTCTTTTGTTCTAGGTCCAGTTGTAATCCATCCAGAACGAAGTGCCTCTGCGACTTCCTCTATTTCTAATTCTGAAATATCTGGAGGACTAAAAGGTATTTTTCTTGCCATTATTTCTGTTTTTACTTCCTCATTTGCCATCTTCTTACTCCCTTTTACCTAATCAAAATATCTTTTTATAACTCAAACTTCGCACATAAATTTTAGTTATGCACCTTGAAAATTCAATACCTGGCAGTAATTCAGTTGTCAATATTCCGTTTTTTATGCCGCTTGTAGTTTCGTTTTCAGCAGAGTAGGAATAGCATCCATAAATGCATCTACTAACGCAGTAATTTCGTCATCTGCTATATCAAGATTATCTGCAAGTAGTGTCCTGAACATTTGAAGCAACAATTGAAAAGCCTGTATCCATGTAATGTCAGACATTTCATCAGAAAAGTATAAAAAGAGTTCACCAAGAGACCGTTCATCGTTTGATTCACGGTTTTCTACAGATAACATCATATATCTTGTAAATACTACTGCAGTATGTGCTGTCATTGCATCATAGGAGATGGATCTACATTCTTTGCTTAGATGCAGGTAACTTTTGCAGACTTTGAAGAAAACTTCGATATCCCATCGTTTTCCATAAATGCGGATGATTTCATTTTCATCCAGTTCAGTATCTGTTGAAATGATACAAAGATATTCTTTTCTTTTGTTTCGATTGCAGACATAAACCACTTTGGCTGGAATGATGTTCCCATCTTTTACGACATCAACCATAACAGATAAAAGATATCTGGAACGTCCTCTTCGCTTTTTGTTTTTGTTGTAGATAGAGATTAATGACATATCTTCTCCATTATAACGAAAGAACATTTTTGGTGTTTTCTTAACCATGGCAATGACATCATATCCGATTTCTCTCACAGCATGAATGGAACTTGGTGAAGAAAACCAGCTGTCAAAAAGAACATATTTTGCTGGAATATTAGCTTTTTTAGCCTGTTTTAGCAGTTCAAGCATTACGGAGGTTCCTTTTTGCATAGACAGCTGACGACGTTTATATCCAACTGTTCTTTTATCCACTGCATTTGCTTCATTTATCCGGTTCTTTTTATTGTCGGTTGAAAGAAGTACACTATTAACCGGAAGAAAAGTACTTCCGTCTGACCATCCCAATGTAAGCATACGAAAGCCAAATTTATAAGCATGTTTTGCATGATCGAATACTTTGGCAAGAAGTTCTACCTTCTTGGAACGATTTCTTTCAAACATGGAATCATCAATAATCAAAACATTGGCTCGGTCTTCACCATCCAATGGAACAATCGCTTCGTTGATAATTCGGCTTGAAAGAACAGTTGTGAAACGAATCCAATTAATTTCAATCCTTTTCATAAAACGGTAGACAGTATCCTTTGCAAAAGCAGGAGTATTTCTACCCGTAAGAAGATTCATATACATACTTCTGTTAGAAAAGATTAAAAGAAACAGATATTGAAATACTTCCGAAGCAGGTGTTCCCTTTTTCTTATAGGCATTGGCAGATTTCAATGCAGAGGAAAGATGGAATCTGATAAAAAATCTTCGAATAGTTTTAGAAATCTGGTTATCATTCTGAGTGTCTTGTGTTATACTTTTATTCATAGCATGAGCCTCCGGTTTTAATTGTTTTTGGACAACTCAATTATATCAAACCAGATGGTATTCATGCTATTTTTATGCCAGTTATTATTGAATTTTCAAGGTGCATAAGCACTTATTCAAGTGCGAAGTTTGAGTTTATAATTTAATAACCTTTTATGCCGGATGATAAGTGCTTACCACTTTCTGTACTCTTTCTTTCATATCATCCTTATTCTTCATCTCCTGCTCCAATCCCTAAAACTCTAAGAGCCATTTCCGCACATGCTGTTTGTGAACCAAGACAAACAGCCCGATTAACACCGCAAAACTCTGCGACTTTTTTTTCAAGTTCTTTTGTTTTTGACCCCGTTGTAATTCATCCCGATTTTAATGCTTCGGCTACTTGTTCAATCTCTAATTCACCAACATCTGGTGGAGAAAATGATATTTTCATATTCTTTCCCTTCCTATTACGATATACTATATAAGTTTGTCTGTATTTTTCTACTTCTCTGCTGTCTTTCCACCCAGCAGCCTTTCATACACTTCGCCTTTTTTTTCGCTGCCGTGTTCCCCCGCCGGATGATACGTTGTTACAATTTCAGAAACCTTTTCTCTGATATGTTCGTCATTCGCATACGCCATTTCCATCAGAGACTGAAGCTGCTTCAGAAAACCTTCCACCTCGAAAGGAATCGGGCATCCGATATGAATCAAATCATTTGGAGTTTTCTTCAGCCCCTCTTCTGCCATCAGCTTTTCTTCATAAAGTTTCTCTCCCGGTCTCAATCCGGTGTATTCTATCTTAATGTCAATATCCGGTTTTAGTCCTGACAACTTGATCAGGTTTCTCGCCAGTGTATCGATCTTGACCGGGCTTCCCATGTCCAGAACAAAAATCTCTCCCCCCTTTGCATAAGTGCCGGCCTGTAATACCAGGCTGACTGCTTCCGGAATCGTCATAAAGTAGCGGATGATATCCGGATGCGTAACCGTCACCGGTCCGCCTGCTGCAATCTGTTTTTTAAACAGTGGGATGACAGAACCATTACTTCCAAGTACATTTCCAAACCGAACTGCCACAAATTCTGTCTTGATATCTTCCGAAAAGACATGTTTTTTCACCATAGCTCCGTCTTCATCATCTGCATGTGCATAGAGAATCGGCAGTCTTTCCGGTGTCTTCTCTTTGATCATACGATCAAAGGACTGTACGATCATCTCACAGAGACGCTTGCTGGCGCCCATGATATTCGTCGGATTCACCGCTTTATCCGTACTGATCAGAACAAATCTCTGACAGCCGTTCATCATCGCCGCATAAGCTGTCTTGTAAGTACCGATCGCATTATTCTTGATAGACTCACATGGACTGTCCTCCATCAGCGGAACATGCTTATGTGCTGCCGCATGATAGACGATGTCCGGACGATAGGTCTCAAATACCGCATTGATCCTTCTTGAGTCACGGATAGACCCGATCAATACAACTAGATCCAGTTCAGGATACTTTTTCTTTAACTCTTGCTGTATATCATATGCATTGTTCTCATAAATATCAAAGATGATCAACTGTTTCGGATGGTACTCTGCAATCAGACGGCAAAGACCCGAACCGATACTTCCGCCTCCACCTGTTACCATGACCTTTTTGCCTTGGATAAAGGCATTGATCTCCTGCATATTGACTTTGATAGGATCACGTCCCAGAAGATCCTCCACTGCTACGTCTTTCAGCGCACTGACACGCACCTCACCGGTCAGGAACTGATAGATACCCGGCAGGTTCTTCAGCTCACACCCGGTCTCTTTACAGATGTTCAGGATATCCCGCTTCTCCTGCGCTGTCGCACTCGGAATTGCCACAACGATCTTCTCGATCTTGAATTGTTCGACACAGGAGAGAATATCATCTCTTCCCCCGACCACCGGAACTCCTTCGATATATCTGCCCCATTTATTCGGGTTATCATCAATAATACAACATACGATATCCTCCAGCTCTTTGGCTGTCTTGATATCACGCAGGATCATCTGACCTGCCTTGCCCGCACCGATCAGAAGTACCTTCTTCGCCTTCGCGATCTCCTCTGCCTTTCTCTGCCGGCTTCTCTCAAGCAGTACAAACCGGTAAGAAAAACGCACTCCCAGCGTCAGCACAAACTGAATCATAATTCCGAATACATAATAAGAAAGTGGCATCTTCCCGAAAAATACATTCATTCCCACACAGTGGATCACAAATGTAATTCCGGTTGCCACAACCGTCCTAAGCAACTCGCTGTAGCTTGCAAATCTCCAGATGCTATTATAGAGACGCATCTTCCTGAACACAAAGATTGAAATCACAGCGTAAATTAAAATAAACTTAAAATAGAAATTCAAATACTCTTTCGGTATCATCGTATAACGGCAATCAAACCGGAACCATAATGCCATAAAAAAAGCAAGTATCATAGCAATAGCGTCATAAACTGTCAACCCTATTGATACAACTTGCCAGTGTTCCATCCTGTTTTTAAAAGCATGTACTCTCTTCTTCCCCTTCATCTTTTTTCATCCTATTCCTTTTCCCTAAATATTTCTCCTATTTATCCTACTACAGATCCGGACATTTTTCAACAAAATTGTTGATTGCTCCCTATTTTGTGCAGATTTTGAAGATTTATGTCATTTTATTTTACCCCCCCCCCACACATTTTTGTGTTCAGGAAGATG
>OBCY01000086.1_pt1 | contig 19437 bp, 16 predicted proteins | sample 1496051 | NCBI WGS metagenome assembly OBCY01 (sample SAMN01760917, study PRJEB22395) | human gut metagenome | reverse complement strand
ATCTCTAATGGACCCGGGGATCCAACCGACGTACCACAGACGATTACAGCTATAAAAAAATTAATCGGTAAATATCCGATTTTCGGAATCTGCCTCGGACATCAGATTATTTCACTTGCCTATGGTGCCAAAACTTATAAATTAAAGTTTGGACATCGCGGCGGGAATCATCCGGTAAAAAATTTAAAAACGAATAAAATTGAGATTACATCGCAGAATCACTCCTATGCGGTTGATGCAGACAGTCTCTTAGAGACACCGCTTTCTGTGACACACATCAATCTGCTCGACCAGACAGTAGAAGGTGTAGTATGCGAAAGAGATCGTGTATTCAGCGTTCAATATCATCCGGAAAGTGCTCCTGGTCCACAGGACAGCACCTATTTGTTTGATCAATTTATCACACTTATCAAGGAGGGATGCCAACATGCCGAAAAGAACAGATCTTAAAAAAATACTTGTCATTGGTTCCGGTCCGATTGTCATCGGTCAGGCGGCGGAGTTTGACTACGCAGGAACACAGGCATGCCTCGCTCTCAAAGAAGAAGGATACGAGGTTGTTCTCTGCAATTCCAATCCTGCCACAATTATGACAGATACTTCCATCGCCGATAAGGTTTACATGGAACCTCTCACACTGGAATATGTGGCAAAAATCGTTCGCTACGAACGCCCAGACGCCATCTTGCCTGGTATTGGAGGGCAGACCGGACTCAACCTTGCCATGCAGCTTGAAAAAAAGGGAATTCTGGCGGAATGTCGCACAGAACTTCTTGGAACAAAAATCAGCAGTATCGAACGTGCCGAAGACAGGGAGCTCTTCAAAGAGCTCTGTGAAGAACTCGGAGAGCCCGTACTTCCATCCGACATTGCAAGTTCTATCGAGGAGGGATTGAGGGTAGCAGAAAAAATCGGATACCCCCTTGTTCTTCGCCCTGCCTTCACACTTGGCGGTACCGGCGGCGGTTTTGCAGATAACGAGGAGGAACTCGTGGCACTGATGAAAAATGCCTTATCTCTATCGCCGGTTCATCAAGTTCTTATCGAAAAAAGTATCAAAGGGTATAAAGAGATTGAATATGAAGTGATGCGCGACAGCAATGACACTGCCATCACAATCTGTAACATGGAAAATCTAGACCCGGTTGGTATCCATACCGGTGACTCTATTGTAGTCTGCCCTTCGCAGACACTTACGAACAAAGAATACCAAATGCTGCGCTACAGCGCCTTAAAAATTATTCGGGCGCTTGGCATCGAGGGCGGATGCAACGTACAATTTGCACTGGATCCACATTCTTTCCAATACTATTTGATTGAAGTAAATCCACGTGTATCCCGTTCCTCTGCGCTTGCCTCAAAAGCGAGTGGATACCCAATTGCCCGCGTTTCGGCTAAAATCGGTATTGGCATGACATTAGATGAGATACCGCTTGCAAACACACCGGCTTCTTTTGAGCCTGCTTTAGACTATGTCGTGACAAAAATGCCACGTTTTCCATTTGACAAATTCGCCGATGCAGACAACTCACTCTCTACCCAGATGAAAGCAACCGGCGAAGTCATGAGCATCGGAAGAACTGTAGAAGAAAGCCTTCTGAAAGCTGTTCGTTCGCTTGAGATCGGACTTTTTCACCTGTATGACGCAAAATTCGATGATATGACGGAAACGCAATTGCTCGATTATATTCAGATTGGCACTGATGACCGTATCTATGCCATCGCCCAACTGCTTCGCCTTGGCTGTGATATTGACCGCATTCACTCTGTTTCTGCCATTGATGCGTTCTTTCTTCAAAAGCTTTCTCATATCGTTCAGATGGAGCAGCTTCTTCAGGAACATCCTGGCGACAGCAAGTTTTTGAAAATGGCAAAACAAACCGGATTTTCTGATAAAGAGATTGGTCTGCTTTGGCAAATGGACGAGAAGGATATCTTTCATATCAGAAAGCAGCACGGCATCCTTCCTGTCTATAAAATGATTGACAGCTGTGCCTCTGAATTTGACAGTTATATTCCTTATTTTTACTCTACCTACGAAAAGGAAAACGAGTCCATTGTATCAGACAAGCACAAGATCATCGTACTTGGCTCCGGTCCGGTTCGTATCGGACAAGGTGTAGAATTTGATTATTCCACAGTACATGCTGTTCAGACGATTCAGTCTGCCGGCTATGAGGCAATTATTATTAACAATAACCCTGAAACCGTCTCCACTGACTACACCTGCTCAGATAAGCTTTATTTTGAACCACTCTGCGTGGAAGATGTCATGAATATCATTGAGCTTGAACAGCCAGACGGCGTGATCGCCACCCTCGGCGGACAGACGGCGATCAACCTTGCAGAGCCGCTCCGGGCAAGAGGGGTAAATATTATCGGAACTGACTGCGATGCAATTGAGCGTGCTGAAAACCGTGATTCCTTTGAAAAGCTCCTCGCCTCTTTACATATTCCACAGCCAAAGGGACAGGCAGTCACAAGTATCGAAGACGGCGTAAGAGCCGCAAACGAGATTGGTTATCCGGTACTTGTGCGCCCAAGCTTTGTACTCGGAGGAAGAGCGATGCAGATTGTCGCAAAAGAAGAGGCTCTTCGGAATTATTTAAAAACTGCAGTAGAGATCAACGAGGAAAAACCAGTACTTGTAGATAAATACATCCGCGGAAAAGAAGTGGAAGTAGATGCTGTCTGCGATGGAAAAAATGTGTTTGTACCGGGTATTATGGAGCTGGTGGAACGTACCGGAGTCCATTCCGGAGACTCTATCAGCATTTATCCAACGCACAGTATTTCTGAGAAAGTAAAAGAAACGATTCTTGACTACACACAAAAACTGGGACTTGGCATCGGAATCATCGGACTGTTCAATATCCAGTTTATTGTCGATGAATTCGAAAACGTCTATATTATAGAAGTGAACCCAAGATCCTCCAGAACGGTACCATTTTTATCGAAAGCAACCGGATACAGCCTTGCAGATATCGCGACCCTTGCAATACTTGGCAAAAGTCTTCCGGAACAAGGTATTCATACTCTCTACCCAAAAGAGAAAGAACGTTTTTATGTAAAAGCACCTGCGTTCTCTTTCTCAAAATTACACGGTATGGATGCCTATCTGTCACCGGAGATGAAATCAACCGGAGAGGCAATTGGATACGACAATAAACTGCACCGCGCAATGTATAAGGCAATGATTGCTTCCGGAATCAAAGTACAAAACTACGGTACTGTCGTTGTGACACTCGCCGACGAAGATAAAGAGGAGGCACTGCCACTGGTAAGGCGTTTCTACGATATGGGATTTAATATCGAAGCAACTGTTGGCACCGCACTCTTTTTGAAAGAGCAGGGTATTCGAACCCGTATCCTGCGCAAGCCATCTGAGGGCAGCGAAGAAGTACTTGATTCTATTCGCGCCGGATATGTCAGCTACGTCATCTGTACACGTGCCATCCTTTCCGGTATCCACTATGAAGATGGTGTTGCAATTCGTCGATGTGCCTCCGAAAACAATATTACCATGCTCACCTCACTTGACACCGTGCGCGTACTGCTCGATGTCCTGGAGGAAGTAACTATCGGTATCTCGACAATTTAGAATAAATAAGACAGTGACCGAAAGGTGATAAAAGCCCTTCGGTCACTGTCTTTCTATTTAAAAATACTCCCTCTAGTGGAAATAGTGATCTCCAATCAACTGACCATAATTTCCATTTCCGAAATATAATGCATCTCCAATTGGGTTATATCCTGCAAGTGCATCAGCTGCTGCCTGATAACATTCTGCCGGGATATTGCCACTTGCCAATACTCTGTCAAGCTTTCCTGTGATTGCCGGACCAAACTGTCCTGCCTGATAAATAACCTCTCTGATTGAGTTCGGGAAAGACCCGCTTCTTACACGGTTCAAAATAACCGCCCCAACCCCTACTTTTCCATCGTGTGGCTGGTTCCCTGCCTCACAGTAAATAATTGCTGCCAATAATGTCTGGTCGTCTGCGGACGCTGACATTGCCTCATCATATCTTACACTGCTTCCTGACTGTCTTGCAGCTTCTTCTGCAGCCTTTCTGGCAGCTTCTTCCTCTGCCGCTTTCTTTGCTGCTTCCTCGGCAGCAATCTCTTCCAACGTCTTTGCATCCTGCGGATTTGTCATATCAATCGCTGCTGCTCTTGCTACTGCGTCTGACCCAAATGCAAGCATTTCATTTTTTACATATCCTACAACCGAACCTGAAGAAACCTTTGACCATACATCTCCTCTTTCTTCCACAGTCAAGATTGTATTTGTATACATCTTTCCGACTACTTCACCGCCATCAACTGCCTCCGCAAGCACATCCGCTTCTGACTCTACATTTGCCAGCGCTTTTCCATGCCACACCTGTGTAGCCTCCGCAACTGCTGCTGTCTCTGGAATTTCATTCCATGTCTCCGCTAATGGTGAAATTGTCGTTTCGTGATTTATTGTTTCGATTGGCTGAGCATCAGATTGTGTATCAGCTGCCAAACTGCCGAACTCTGTGGTAAACACCATACAAGCTGTCAGCGCGAAGCTTATAATCACTCTCTTTTTCTCTCGTCTCATAAATTACCTCCTGGTTTGTTGCAATAACCTTACTGACTATTACAATAGTATACGTATTTAATTCATTTTTATTACAAATGTTACGTATTTGTTACATCTTTCAAACACAAGTGATATCCTAACATCTATTTGCCAACCTGTCAACCCCTAAAAAGAAAAAAAGGTTTATCGCCTTTGGCGATAAACCTCAAACATCAATATTGATGCGGCAATTGCCGCATTGAGCGATTCTACTTTTCCCTGCATCGGAATCTGAACCCAGACATCCGCTTTTTCTGCCACTTCATCTCTCAGTCCATTTCCCTCATTTCCAATGAGAATTGCTGTCCCTGACTGATAATTCTCCTTGTCATAAGTATTTTTTCCCTTAAGATGCGCCGCATAAGTTGTGACCTTTTTCTTTTGAAATTTATCCAAAAGCGCCAACAGATCATCCACATACACAAACGGCACACGATAAATCGATCCCATTGTAGAGCGAATTGTCTTCGGATTATAAATATCCACACAGTCATTGCTCATAAAAACGGCCGTCACTCCGGCTCCTTCCGCTGTCCTGACAATCGTCCCTAAATTCCCCGGATCCTGTAGGTTATCCAGCACGATAAAGTGCGGATTTTCCTTGGAAATCAGATCCTCTATCTCGTATTTTCGCTGCTTTACAACACATAATATCCCCTGCGGTGTCTTTGTGTCAGACACATGTTGAAATACCTTGTCCGCTAACACTTCCACTGGGAATCTCTCCAAATGTAATTCTTCTTTCTTCTTATTATAAAGTGATTCAGAAACATATACTTTTTTTACTTGATCTTGCGGCACTTCCATGAACATCCGAAGTCCTTCTACAATAAATACCTGTTCCTCATTTCTCACCTTACTTTTCTTTTGTAACTGCAATAAATTTTTTACTTGTGGATTGCTTGTACTTGTAATCATATTCCCTATTCCTTTTTCAACTTTTGTAACGCTTCATTCGAACCGATCAATATCACGATTAGATTCTTATTAAACGGCCGCTGCGGATTAATTGTAACATCTACAACACCATTTTCAATAGTTCCTACTACATTAATTCCGTATTTTTCACGAATTTGAAGGTCAACAAGCCTTTTCCCAATCCATTCATCCGGAATTTCTATTTCCACCAGACTGTAATCCGGCGACAGCTCTATCCAGTCAGCAAAATTACCTGACACCATCGTTCTTGCAATACGGCGCCCCATCTCCTTTTCCGGATGGACGACAGCATCTGCTCCCACTTTTTTTAATACGGTCGCATGAAGGCTGCTCTGTGCTTTTGCAAGTACATATGGTATTCCAATCTCCTTTGCCATGATCGTAGCCATAATACTTGTTCCAAAGTTTTCAGAGATTGCAATCACTGCGCCATCCAAATTTCTTGCTCCCAGTGATTTTATCACTTCCGGGTCCTCAATATTGGCGCACATTGCATATGATACCTTGTCTGCGATTTCCTGAATTTTTTCCATGGAATTGTCCACCACAATCACTTCACATCCCAGATTTTCCAATCCGAGCGCAAGATGCTTCCCAAAATTTCCCAAACCAAATACTGCATATTGTTTTCTCATATTCTGCTCCTATCCAACCATGATTCTCTTTTCCGGTAATTCTCTTGTGAACTCTTTCGGGTTTTTCTTTCCCCCAAATACCAATGCAATTGTAATCGGACCGATACGTCCCACATACATTAAACTCATCACCACAAGTTTACTCCCAAATCCAAGACTTGGTGTAAGATTTGCCGAAAGCCCCACTGTACCAATTGCTGATACTGCCTCATATAACAGATCCAAGAAATCCTTCCCCGGTTCAAATATCGTAAGCATTGTCACTCCCGCCGTCAGAAACAGAAGTGCAAGCATTACCACTGCAAAGCCCGTCCTAAAATTCTCCACCGGAATTCTTCTGCCAAAACACTCTGTATCACGTCTCCCATAGACAACCGTCATACATGTCAAAATGAGCATTGCCGCAGTCGTAGTCTTGATACCGCCGGCCGTTCCTGCAGGAGATCCTCCAATGAACATTAAAATACACGACAAGAACTTACTTCCTGCCGTCAATCCATCCTGACTTACCGTTGCAAATCCCGCTGTCCTCGTGGATACCGAATGAAATGCCGATGCCATGATCTTTTCTCCGAATGATAGATTCCCTATCGTCTTCGCATTGTCATATTCCAATGCAAACACAAACACGGTTCCTGTTATAATCAGCAAAACTGTCATCGTAATCGCCAGCTTCGAATGAAGAGATAATCTGGTAAAAAATTTACTCCACACAAGTTTTTTCGCTTTTACTTTCTTAAAATTTCCAATCAGGTCATTCCATACTGTAAAACCGATTCCTCCGGCTATAATCAACATCATTGTCGTCAGATTGATAACCGGATTACGAACATACTGCGTAAAGCTTCCATCTCCTAAAATATCAATTCCTGCATTACAAAACGCCGAGACAGAATGAAATATTGCATATGCAATCCCCTTCAGCGCTCCAAATTCAGGTACAAACACAACTGCAAAAAGAAGCGCGCCGATTCCTTCTACTAAAAAAGTACCTTTGATAATCTTTAGTACAAACGCCACAATTCCGGACAGTGTATTCAGATTATAGCTCTCCTGAATAATCACCCGCTCCCGCACTGTGATTTTTCTTTTTAAGATAATAAAAAAACCAGTCACACACGCGATTACACCCAGTCCACCGATTTGAATCAAAATCAAAAGAATGACTTTTCCAAATACCGTAAACTGTACCGCCGGCACAACTGTTACAAGTCCGGTTACACAGACTGCGCTTGTTGCCGTAAAAAGCGCATCTATAAAACGAATCGGCTGTGTATTAGAAATCGGCAATGTTAATAAAATCCCACCAAGGAAAATGGTCGCGATAAATCCCATTGCCAATAACTGCATCGTGCTGAACCTGATTTTTTTAAGCGATGAATATTCCATAGCGTTCCCTTCTTAATTATACTTTAAATCGGTATCCAACGCCCCATATAGTCTCGATATACTGTGGTTTCGACGTATCAAATTCTATCTTCTCACGGATCTTTTTAATGTGAACCGTAACTGTTGCAATGTCTCCAATCGATTCCATATCCCATATCTCGCTGAATAATTCATCTTTTGTATATACATGATTTGGGTGTGAAGCCAAAAATGTAAGCAGATCAAATTCTTTTGTCGTAAAAGGCTTCTCCTCACCATTCACCCACACACGTCTCGCCGTCGTATCAATCTTCAGTCCACGAATCTCGATCACCTTGTTTTCTTCTGCTGCGCTTCCAATCAAACGGTCATAACGTGCCATATGCGCCTTCACACGGGCAACTAACTCACTAGGGCTAAACGGCTTTGTGATATAATCGTCTGCTCCAAGACCAAGTCCTCGGATTTTGTCAATGTCATCCTTTTTTGCCGAAACCATAATAATCGGCGTATTTTTTTCATCTCGAACCTGTCTGCAGATCTCAAATCCATCTACTCCCGGAAGCATCAAATCCAAAATAAACAGATCATAATCATTTTCCAATGCTTTCTTTAAACCTGTCTCTCCATCATTTGCAACCTCAACTTCAAAACCACTCAACTCTAAATAATCTTTTTCTAAGTCAGCAATTGCCTCCTCATCTTCTACAATCAATATTTTACTCATTTACTGGTACCTCCTGATATTTTCTAATAACAAAGTACATTACGGTTCCGGTGCCTTCCTTGCTCGTAGCCCAGATTTTTCCGCCATGCTCTTCCACAATTTTTTTCACAATCGAAAGACCGATTCCACTTCCTCCCTTAGAGGAATTTCTAGATGCATCTGTCCGATAAAACCGGTCAAAAATATGCGGCAGCTCTTTTGCCCCAATTCCTTTTCCGTTATCTTCCAGCTCAATCTGAACGAAATCTCCCACATCTTTCACGCGAAGATTGATCTTTCCATGTTCTTTATCCATATATTTTTCTGAATTGGACACAATATTATTAATGACACGCTTTAACTGCTCCACATCCGCAATGATCTTTACATCACTTTCCACATAATTAAAATAGCCAAACTCAATGCCCCTTGCCTCTAGTTCCATAGCAAGATCTTCTGCACAATCATCAAAATAATCATTTACAAGAACTGTGCTGAAATTGTAAGGTATACGGTTAGAGTCAATCTTCGAGTACAACGTCAGCTCATTGATCAAAAGATCCATCTCATTTGCCTTGTTATAAATCGTCTTAATATAGCGATCCATCTTCTCCGGCGTATCTGCCACACCGTCCATGATTCCTTCTACATAACCTTTAATCGCTGTGATTGGGGTCTTCAAATCATGGGAAATGTTGCTGATAAGTTCCTTACTTTTCCTGTCATACTCTACTTTTTCTTCCGCCGTATCTTTCAGACGTTTTCTCATCTCTTCAAAATCACGGCAAAGTTGTCCAATCTCGTCATCTGCCTCAATCTCCAGCTCAAAATCTAAATTTCCATCCTTGATATTTTGCGTGGCAATCTTCATTCTTCCAAGCGGTATCACAATTCCACGATAAATCCAAAGAATCAAAAACAATGCTGTGAACATCAGGATAAATACAACCGCAATCACCATGTCAGTTATAAGCTGTTTCACTTCAGGCACAGAATCACTCACATCCGTCACAATAAAGGCACTTCCCTGTGCCCCATCCTGATACTCAAAATCAATCTGCTTTACAAGTACCTGAAGGTCACCTCCAAGATAGACGCCGCTCTCCGAAGATGAATCATAGTCTCCATATGCCGGAAGCTCTTGTAAAAGCTCTGTCTCTGCCTCTGCTCCTATATAGACCACTTTGTCATCGCGCCTTACAACCAAATACGAGTTTTTCTTTGTCAGTTCTTCATTGATGTTTTCCAAATATGTGATATCTGTCAGTGTCTCCGGCGCTGTCTTTGCCGTTTTTACTAACTTGTGAAATGTCGCTGACGTGACTTTATTTAACATATTGACCGGATTTGAAAAGCTCTTATATGTCGTTCCTGTAATATTATAATTCTTCTCGATCATCGATATCTGATACTGACTGAAACCAGTAATGACAGCAAGGGACAATCCCATCGGCAATACTATAATGATTAAAAATGCTATCACCAATCTCGTTTTTAACTTCAATAAACACACATCCTTTTCTACAATTAGTAGTATTATACCATGTGACAAAATGTAATACACCAAAGAACCACTAAATATTTATAAATTTTTTGTAAATTTATACAAAAAAATCAGATGCACACTCATTTTAAGTATTTGCATCTGACTTTTTCTTATTTTTTGAAATCTTTCTACAAGTAAGCTTTCAAAGTTTCTACTTTATCTAATTTTTCCCAAGGTAAATCCAGATCATGACGTCCAAAATGTCCGTAAGCTGCTGTCTGCTTGTAAATCGGGCGACGGAGGTCTAACATCTTGATAATGCCAGCCGGTCTTAAATCAAAGTTCTCTCTTACGATATCTACTAATTTTTCCTCTGAAAGTTTTCCTGTTCCAAATGTATCAATCATAATTGATGTCGGCTGAGCCACACCGATTGCGTATGACAGCTGAATTTCACACTTGTCTGCCAAACCTGCTGCAACGATATTCTTTGCTACATAACGTGCCGCATATGCCGCAGAACGGTCAACTTTTGTGCAGTCTTTTCCAGAGAATGCTCCGCCACCATGACGAGCCATTCCGCCGTATGTGTCAACAATAATCTTACGACCTGTGACACCGCTGTCTCCGTTTGGTCCACCGATTACAAAACGTCCTGTTGGATTGATAAAGAATTTTGTATTCTCATCTACCATTTCTGCAGGTAAAATCTCGTCAAAAATATATTTTTTCACGTCTGCATGAATCTGCTCCTGTGTCACTTCCGGATCATGCTGTGTCGATAACACAACTGCATCCAGTCTGGCAGGAACACCATTTTCATCATATTCCACTGTTACCTGTGTCTTTCCATCCGGGCGAAGATAAGGAAGTGTTCCATCTTTACGCACTTTTGTAAGTCTCAGTGCAAGCTTGTGTGCCAATGCGATCGGATATGGCATAAATTCCTCTGTCTCATTGGATGCATATCCAAACATCATTCCCTGATCTCCGGCACCGATTGCCTCAATTTCTTCATCTGACATCTTATTTTCTTTTGCTTCCAAAGCCTTGTCTACACCAAGTGCAATATCAGCTGACTGCTCGTCAATCGCAGTTACCACACCACATGTATGTGCATCAAATCCGTATTTTGCTCTGTTGTATCCAATCTCATCGATTGTCTCTCTTACTAATTTTTGAATATCCACATATGCATTTGTTGTGATCTCTCCCATAACCAACACAAGACCTGTTGTAATTGCTGTCTCACAAGCTACACGGCTCATCGGATCCTGCTCTAACAGTGCGTCTAAGACTGCATCTGAAATCTGGTCACAAATCTTATCCGGATGTCCTTCTGTTACTGATTCTGATGTAAATAATAATCTTTCCATTCGTTCTTTCCTTTCTTTATTTCTTTCTCTCTCTTTAAGGATTGTCCTGCTTCTTCCCTAATTAACTAAAAACAGCCCGACAAAATCGGACTGTTTTATATTCTCATAAACCAATCCTCTTATTGTTCGATTACTCGCTCAGGTTGGCACCTTCCGTTCCCGGGGTTGCCGTGGCTTCATAGATCCTTTTACCTCCACCACTCTGAATAAGAGAAAGTTCGCATTATTTAATTTGTTCCGTTGATGATAATAACACTTCTAAATACTGCCGTCAAGCACTTTTTCTATTTACCTATTCGTTTGATAAAGTTTATTACTAATACCAAAGAAAAAAAGCCTCAGAAATATGAAATTCCTAGACTTTTTGACAGGCGCCAACCAGATTTGAACTGGTGATAGAGGTGTTGCAGACCTTTGCCTTACCACTTGGCTATGGCGCCATATATTTTCTTTCTAATATATTGTATTCTAATAACAAAAAAATTATAACAAAATATTTATTCTCAGTCAATATTTTTTATTTATCAGAAAGTAAATTTCTGTTCATTAGATTACAAAATTAGTACTATACAGCACCAAATACCCTCAAAATGACCATATAAAGAGATTCGAATCTTTCTCTCTACATGGTCATTTCTGGCAGTATTTTGGTTTTATTTTGATGTTACTTGATAAAGCTTACATGCTTACAAATTTCTTTAATTGCTTTCTCTTTTCTTTCATTGAAAACAACTTTATTTTCTTCAAACAAATTTCGTCCATCTGTATCAATGGATACAATCAGAGGACCAAATTCTTTTACACGGCAGTGCCATAACGTTTCCGGCATTCCCAGATCTCTCCATTGTGCATCTATAATTTTTTCCACCTCTGAAGCAGCTACCACTGCATTTCCGGCAGGGAACACACAATGGATTGCCTTATAGTTTTTACATGCATACTCCGTGTTTGTACCCATGCCTCCTTTTCCGATAATCACTTTCACACCGGTCTGTTTCACAAATTCTTTTTCGAATTTCTCCATACGCATGCTGGTTGTCGGACCAACAGATACCATTTCGAACTTGTCCTCCGCAAGAGGACGAATAATCGGTCCTGCATGAAAGATTGCAGCGTCCTTTACATTTACAGGAAGTTCTCTTCCTCCCTCAACAAGCCGTCTGTGTGCCACATCACGACAGGTTGTCATACTTCCGTTCAGATAAATAATATCTCCGATATGGATATCTGCCAGATCCTCAGCCGATATCGGTGTTGTTAAAATTTTCTTTCCATCTTTGATTTCCAACATTATAAAGTCACCCCCGAATGTGTTGTGATCGTGTAATTGAGATCTTTGTCAAAAATAATGTGCCCACGTCTGTGAGACCAGCAGCCAACATTCACGGCGACACCGATTGTAGATGGATGTCTTGCTGTGTTTTCAATATGTACACCCATTACGGAATACTTGCCGCCCATTCCCTGAGGTCCGAGTCCAATTGCATTGATTCCGTCTTCAAGCAACTTTTCCATCTCTGCCGCACGCTCATTCTCATTATGACTTCCCAGCGGTCTCATCAATGCCTTTTTAGAAAGCAGTGCTGCTGTCTCAACAGATGTTGCCACACCGACACCGACCAAAAGCGGAGGACATGCATTCAGACCATAAGAAGTCATGACATCCATTACAAATTTCGTAACTCCTTCGTAGCCCTCTCCCGGCATCAGCACCATGGCTTTCCCCGGAAGTGTGCATCCTCCGCCTGCCATGTACGTATAAATCTCGCACCGATCACTGTTTGGTATAATATCCCAGAATACTGTCGGTGTTCCTTTGCCAACATTTTTGCCTGTATTGTACTCGTCAAATGTTTCCACGCTGTTATGACGAAGAGGTGCTTCCACTGTCGATTTTATAACAGCTTCTTTTAAAAGTGTCTCTAATTCCCCGATCAGCGGGAAATTTGTTCCACATTTTACCCAAAACTGCAATACACCCGTATCCTGACAGCTTGGTCTGTTCAATTCTTTTGCCAGTACCTGATTTTTCTTCATTGTCTCATAGATGACTTTTGAAAGCGGACTGTCCTCTTTTTCTGCCAGTTCATCCAACTTTGCAATAATATCATCCGGCAGCACTTTTGCGATATATGACACAAAATTTGCCATATAATCCGTAAGCTGCTCTACTTGTTCTTTCTTACTCATGTTTCTGCCTCCTCTGATTTTTTGCATCTATATCAGATGCTGTTTATTTTCACAATTATAATCATCCTTTTATGGAAAGAATGGAAATGCAATCGGGAGGATAATCATACTCACAACTGTTGCTATGATAATCAATGGAAATCCTGCTTTTACAAAATCCATAAAGCGGTAACCTCCGACTCCCACAACCATAGTATTTGCCGGCATTCCGATCGGAGTTGCATAAGCACAGGAACCTCCGATTACACATGCCATCAATACTGCTCTCGGATCTGCTTCGATTCTCTGTGCAATCGACAGACAGATCGGAACCATCAATGCTGTCGTCGCTGTGTTTGACATAAAATTTGTCATCACACAACACAGAAGAAATACGACCAGCGTCAGAATATATGGAGACGGATCGCTTCCAAGTGCTCCAATTACTTTTTCTGCGATCATCTCTCCCGCTCCGGTCTTTTCAAGTGCCGCTGCCAGAGATAAAGTTCCTCCAAACAAGAAAATTGTTTTCAAGTCAATAGATTTCAATGCATCTTTTTCTGAAATCACACCGGTCAATATCAAAAGCAAAGCACCGATTCCACCTGAAACACAAAGACTGATTCCTATCTTTTCTTCAAAGATCATAGCCAGTAAAGTCAGTATCAGAATGATCAATGACATCCACTGCTTCCATTTAGGTACCTGATCAAAATCTCTTTTTGTATCGAACGCCTCCTCTTCTTTCGGATCACATTCCGGAAGTAATTTATATCCTATGGTTGCATAAAATAAAATTCCTGCAATCAGAATCGGCATCAGTAATTTTGATCTTTTGTATCCTGATTTTGCTGCAATTCCTATAACTACCGGAATTAATACCGCTGCAGTACCTGTATTTGAAAGTACTCCACTCATCAAACCTACAATTACCATAATTGCTACAATCAGCATACGTTCTGTTTTTGCAAATCTGGTTACAATTCCCCCAATTTTATTTGCCATTCCTGTTTCAAATAATGCTCCTCCTACAATGAACATCGCTACGAACAGTATCACATTACTGTCAGTAAATCCTGCAAATGCGGTCTGCACATCCAGTACATCTGTAATGGTCAGTCCGATACAGACGATCATTGATGTTACCCCAAGCGGTATTTTTTCAATAACAAACATAATCACCGCAAACAAGAGAAACAAAAGAGTTATTGTTGACGGACTCCTTTGTTTTCCTCCAATCCTTTTTTTATTCACATCACAGTGCTGTTTGCTATAGCTTTATTATAGAGGTCGTATAGATGCTTGTACATTTACTTAAAATGATACCTCCATTAAAAAAATTATGATATGTTGTATATTTGAGCATTTCTCACAAAAATTATGATATAATCAAAATAATCACGGATTAAAACCAGAAGAATTTTAGACATAATTACTATAATAAAATTTTTAATATTTTAGAAAATTAAGAAGAAATGGGGTCACTACCAATGAAAATCATTCAATTAGAATACTTTTCTGCCGTTTGTCGTTATCACAGTATTACACAAGCTGCACAAAAGCTTTATGTCACACAGCCTGCAATCTCAAACGCAATTCGAGAACTGGAAAAGGAATTTTCTATCAGTTTGTTTAGCCGTACAAAAAATCATATGGTTTTGACAAAAGAAGGGGAAGAATTTTACCAAAAAGCAAGTGTACTTCTTAACAATATTCATGAGACAACCTCAGAGCTTTATGACCTTGGAAAGCAGATTACCCCCATCCGAATCGGCATTCCTCCTCTTTTGAGTACAGTCTTTTTCCCTGATATGCTGACTGCTTTTTATAAAAAATATCCAAATATCCCCGTTGAGCTTTTTGAATACGGCTCTGTACGTGCCGCCAATCTGGTTTTAGATAATGTATTGGATCTGGCGCTCGTCAATCTGAATTTTTATGAGACTAATAAATTGAATTCTTGTCAGCTTCTTTCTGACAAGCTAATGTTCTGTATCTCCAAGAGTCATCCTCTCGCGAAAGAAAAAAGTATATCAATTGAAATGTTAAAAGATGAGCCTCTAATCATGTACAATACCGATTCCGTTCAAAACCATACGTTGCTTTCACTTTTTGATACAATCAAAGTAAAGCCTCATGTAATTTTAAATGCCAGCCAACTCTATACAATTCAGGCATTTGTCCGTGAGAATCTAGGAGGAGCTATTCTCTACTCTTCGCTCCTCAAAAATATGAACGACGTCAAGGGAATACCAATCGCTCCTACAATCTCACAGGAAATTGGTCTCGTATGGCAAAAGGGCAAATATCTAAACAGCCGCACTGAACAATTTATTGCTTTTACAAAAGATTTTATGGAAAGTCAAAAATAAACCTTCTGCTTCTAAAGTCAATTGTTACAATGAAACTGTCCACCTGCAAAACAAATTACAAAACTAATTTTCTGACTGAAGTGCGTCAAATCCAGTCTCTCTTGTTCTGATCTTCAGCGCACTTCGAATTTCATAGCTGAATATTTTTCCATTCCACGCACAACGCTTTTATATCCTCGCTGAGAACCGCAGCCCATAACCTGCGACACAGTAATTCCGTTTACCTGAATAGCATTCAATGCTTCTTTTACATCCTCAAGCTTTTCTTCCCGAACGATTGCTTCTATTTTAATCAACATAATCTGCTCTCCTTCCTTAATCCAATCCATTGAAAGACGGATATGCATTTTCACCATGCTGGGAAATATCTAATCCTACTTTTTCCTCTTTTTCGCTTACTCGAAGCGGTGTAAAAATTCTTACAATTGCCGCACAGATTAATGTACCCAAAACTGCAATCACAATTGTAATCAAAATTCCTATTATCTGTGCACGGAACAGACGAAAATCACCGAATGCTAAGCCATCCCACTTGGCCACGCTGTTAATAGAACTTTTTGCAAAAATTCCGGTTGCAAGTCCGCCCCAAATTCCTCCTATTCCATGACACCCAAAGGCATCAAGCGCATCATCTATTTTTACCCGCTCTTTAATAAAGCCAACTCCAAAATAACAGATTGGACTAACGAGTGCTCCAATAATAAATGAAGACCAAATCGGTACAAACCCGGCTCCCGGTGTAATTGCAACAAGCCCAACCACAAGACCGGTAGAAGCTCCAACCAGTGTTGGTTTTCCTTCTTTCAGAACATCAATCAACATCCAGGACAGTAATGCGGTCGCTGCAGATACCGCAGATGTCATAAATGCATGTGCAGCCAGCCCATTTGCTCCGAGTGCACTTCCTGCATTGAATCCAAACCATCCAAACCATAAAATCGATGCCCCAAGGACAACAAACGGAATATTGTGAATCCGGTAAGTCGTATGTTCATATCCTCTTCGTTTTCCAATTAAAACAGCAAGAACCAGTGCACTGATTCCGGAACTTATATGGACCACGTCTCCGCCGGCAAAATCTACTGAACCGATTTCAGCCAGCAAACCGCCCTCACCCCACACCATATGTGCCAGCGGATAGTAAACAATAACCGACCAAAATATTACAAAGAAAAACAACGCCTTAAATTTCATTCTCCCTACAAGTGCACCCGTAATCAATGCCGGCGTAATCATCGCAAACATCATCTGAAATGCCGCAAACACCAAATGCGGAATTTTTTCAGAATATGGTCCCGTTTCCATACCAATATCTGAGAAAGCAAACCATCTAAAATCGCCCATTATACCTGCATGATTTCCACCAAATGCGAGTGAATACCCAAATAAAACCCACATTACAACCGAAATCCCCATAATAGCCACACATGCCATCATCGTGTTCCCTACATTTTTACGTCTGACTAACCCGCCGTAAAAAAATGCTAAACCTGGTGTCATAAAGAAAACCAATGCCGTCGAAATCATAACAAATGCTGTGTCTCCTGTATTCATAACCACTCCTCCTTCAAAATCCTTTCCATGCTCCTGGCATCTTCTTTGAAGGAGGCATTCTCTCCGACAAAGCAGGTGTGCCTCTTTGCACGGAGTTTCTGTTACATCTATACAATAAAAAAAGTGTCTAGAAATCTTCTAAACACCTTTGTTGGAATAAAGTATAACACACTTTAAATTAACAGACAATAGTCAATATTAACTATCTTTCCTCTGATTCTTCCACGATTTTCAAAAAATCTGCTTCTTCCTGCTTTGGTTTCGGAATAAATTTGTTTGCAATTCTTCCCTTTCCACGCTTTTTCACATAAAAAAATCCAATAATTGAAAATACAACCGCTCCAATAAAATTCACAAATAGATCTTTCATTGTATCCAAAAGCCCAATATCCAAATAACCACCAAGTCCAAGCTCTTTTCCATTTACTATCACGCTGTTAATATCTCCAATATGAATCACTTGATTACCGCCTGTTGGATCAAGCATCACTGTATTGATACTGTTTACAATCGTATCCTTCTGTGTGTCCATCCCGAAAAATAAATCCATACCGCACTCAAAAAATTCCCACATCACACCAATTGTCATTGAAAAACAAAATGCTACCACTGCCATGTAAAGCGGTGACAAATTGAACTTTGCTCTCTCATCCCGATTAAGAATATCTACTAACGAAAAACCAATTGCGGCTGCTAAAAATCCATTCAAAGTATGAAGCATTGTATCCCAATTGGGAACGCGCGTATAATATGCACCGATCTCCCCCAAAATTTCTGCCGAAAATATAAACAGTAAAATAATAATCTCTAATGTCGTCGGAAGTTCAATCTTTAACTCTACTTGGAGAAAGCTCGGAACAATCAACAGCAATAAAGTCAATACACAGTAAAACACATCTTCGTAATTCCTGTTTAAAATCTGTAGAATCATCACCAGGATTACCAATGCTCGAAGTACCATATACACCACAAAAGAACTTTTATGTTCTTTTATTTCCATCTTTAATGCTTTCCAGCGAATTCTCAACTTTTGTCTCATCTTTCGTCCTCTTTCTTTCATTTTACCTACTTATCTTACCTCTTTCTCTACAATTCTTCAACCTTTTAATTGTTAACCATTATTTATATATAGTTGACAATTAACCTTGTATAACGTATACTTAATTAAAAATGTATTTATTTACAATAATCTTATGGAGGAAACTTATATGCAAAAAACCAACTTTAAAACACTGGATCTATGTATGATTGGTGTAGTTACTGCCGTCATCGTTATTATGGCGCAAATATCCATTCCAATGCCTCTTGGTGTTCCAATGACCATGCAAACCTTTGCCATCACACTAGCCGGAATTATACTCGGCTCTAAAAAAGGAGCTGTAGCTTCTCTCATCTATGTGCTGCTTGGAGCAGTTGGTGTTCCCGTATTCGCGAACTTTAGCGGTGGATATCAGCTTTTGGTTGGCCCAACCGGTGGTTTTATCATCTCATTTCCAATTATGGCGTTCATTATCGGACTTGGCGTTGAGTACAAAAATCGTTTTAAAGGCTGTTTTACTTTTTGTCTGATTCTCGGAACATGCATTAATTATCTTTTTGGTGTTGTTATGTTCTGTATCATCATGCACAGCACCGTTTGGGTTGCACTCACAGCTTGTGTGCTTCCATTTATTCCTACTGCTATTTTAAAAGCCATCTTGGCAAGTATACTTGGATTAAATCTAAGAAAGAGAGTCCCGGGATTATCCTAGGGCTCTCCTTTATTATGCAAGCATTTTTCATTACATAGAACAAAATTCTCACAATAAAAAATATCGAAAGCTTTAAACTTTCGATATATTTTAAAGGCGCCAACCAGATTTGAACTGGTGATAGAGGTGTTGCAGACCTTTGCCTTACCACTTGGCTATGGCGCCATATCTAATTGTAACCACAAGAACATATCCTGTGGCTTAAGTGACTCCTACGGGAATCGAACCCGTGTTACCGCCGTGAAAGGGCGATGTCTTAACCGCTTGACCAAGGAGCCAAAAACTCCCCCTGTTGGACTCGAACCAACGACAACTCGGTTAACAGCCGAGTGCTCTACCGACTGAGCTAAGGAGGATTATTTTCAGGTACTTTCATGTGCCTTCAAAATCACATACAATCCACTTTGATAAGTCTCTCTTCATCCTTCTTGTTCCTATCACCTTTTGGTTATGCCCTCGACCGATTAGT
>OBCY01000080.1_pt1 | contig 19873 bp, 12 predicted proteins | sample 1496051 | NCBI WGS metagenome assembly OBCY01 (sample SAMN01760917, study PRJEB22395) | human gut metagenome | reverse complement strand
GGCAGAGGCAATCCTATTTTTTTGACAGTCTGGCACAAAAGCGGACGGCTTTGAAGCCGTCCGCTTTTGTGCGTATATGGTTACAGGTTCTTCTCGTAGGACTCGATCATCTTCTTGACCATCTGGCCGCCCACGGAACCGGCCTCGCGGGAGGTCAGGTCGCCGTTGTAGCCTTCCTTCAGGTTGACGCCCACCTCGCTGGCAGCCTCCATCTTGAACTTATCCATGGCGGCACGGGCCTGGGGCACGTTCAGCTTGTTGGTATTCTTGGTAGACATGATTGCGTTCTCCTTTCTTGCGTTTTCAGCGAAAACCGCTGTTCGGGTATCGCAGCCATAGCTTGTGCCGCTGCGTCCGCGAATATGCGCTGTCGGACCTTGGTAAATTTTGCAGCCCGCACTGCGTCATTATAAAATAAAAACAAAAAAACAAAGGGTCAAGGCCCATCCGGGATCGGTTGGCCTTGGCCCTTTGCTTCATTCCCCGAATTCCCGGGTCAGATTCCGGTCCAGCAGCGCCCGCAGCTCCTGCATGGGGTCCGCGCCGCAATAGAGAACGCGGTGCACTGCCTGGCAGATGGGCAGCTCCACGCCGTACCGCTGTCCCAGCAGCACCAGCGCCTCCACGGTATAGTATCCCTCCGCCAGGTCCGTATACGTCTCGCCCCGGATGAAGGACTCGCCGAACTGCCGGTTGTGGCTGTACCGGGAGAACACCGTGGCCTCATAGTCCCCCAGGTGGCATAGGCCATAGGCCGACAGCTGGCTGCCGCCCATGGCTTGGATCAGCCGCGCCACCTCCCGGGTGCCCCGGCTCATCAGGGCCCCCTTCAGGCTGGACAGTCCCTTGCCGTCCAGAAAGCCTGCGGCAATGCCCACCACGTTCTTGGCGGCGGCTCCCACCTCGTTGCCGATGAGATCGTCGCCATAGTAAAACCGGATCAGGTCGCTGGAAAACGACTGCACCAGGCGGCGCTTCACGTCCTCCCGGCGGCTGTCGATGACCATGCAGTTGGGGATGCCCCGGTAAAACTCCTGGACGTGGCCGGGCCCCAGCCACACCGCCACGGCGTTGGAGGGGTCCAGATTCTCCTCGGCGATCTGGCTCAGGCGGCGGCCCGTGCCCTGCTCCAGGCCCTTCATGCACAGAACGAAGATCCTGTCCCGGAGGGACAGAGGCTTCAGCTGGTCCATGAGGCCCTGGAGCCCCTGGGAGCCGATGGAGATCACCACCGTCTCCGCCTGCCGGACGCAGGCCAGGTCCGTGGACAGGGCAATGGACTCCGGCAGGGTCAGCAGGTCATTCTGCCGGGTGGCAAGAAACCGCTGCATGTGCCGGGAGCCCGGGCGGCCGTACAGCGTGACCCGGTGGCCGGTGCGGTCCAGATACCAGGCGATCAGCGAGCCCCAGCGCCCGCATCCGATAACGGTGATATGCATAAAAATACCTCCTGTGGCATGATACACTGCTTCTCGTCTATCATGCCACAGGAGCATCCTGTTTGCAAGCTAAAAAAATGCCGTGCGGTTATTTCCGCTTCCGGGCGTAGGCCAGGGTCTGCTTCAGGGCGCTGTCGTGGGGGATACCCGCCAGGTGCAGCTTGTGGGCATAGTCCAGCAGCTCCCGGAACCGGCTGTCCGGCGTCAATCCGGCGGCGATCAGCTCCGCCCCGGTGACCTGGGGCCGGGCCATGATCTCCCGATACAGGGCCAGCCGCTGCCGCAGCCACGGCTCCGTATCCTCCCAGGGCCAGCGGCCCCGGGTGCCCCGGCCGTCCGCCGCGGCCAGCAGGATCAGATCCTCCGGCTCCACGGACCGGTCAAACATCCGGTTGCTGGCCTTCACCGACGCATCGGCTCCCACCAGGGCGTTGGGCTTCATGTGCAGCTCCACCATGTTCAATACATAGGCCGTCACCGCCTTCTCTCCCACGATCCGCCGCAGCAGAGCCTCCGCCAAGGGGACCCCCGCCGTCTCATGGGCATAGGCGTGGATGCGTCCCCGGACCCGCTGTGTGGTGACGGTCTTGCCCAGGTCGTGGGTCAGGGCCGCCAGCATAAAGGCAAAGGGCCGCCGCGCCCGGCTCCGCAGGGCCGCCGCCTGGTCCAGCACCAGCATGGTGTGGTTCCACACGTCGCCCTCCTGATGAAAGCCCGGCTCCTGGGGAACACCGATCAGGGCCTCCACCTCCGGAAACCAAGGGGACAGCTGTTCCATGTCCCGCAGCGTCTCAAAAAACAGCGAGGGGCGATCCGCCTGCAAAAGCGCCTTGCACAGCTCCCCCTCCACCCGCTCCGGCGGCAGGGCGGCCAGGTCGATATTCCGGCACAGAGCCACGGTTTCCGGGGCCACGGCGAACCGGAACCGGGCCGCGAACTGGGCTCCCCGCAGCACCCGCAGCGGGTCCTCCGGAAACGTCCGGCTGTCCACATGGCGCAGAATACCCCGGCGCAGATCGTCCAGCCCGTGGAAGTGGTCCAGCACCTGCCCCGTCAGCACGTTTTCCATCAGAGCGTTCACGGTGAAATCCCGCCGCCGGGCGGCCTGCTCCGTGCCCAGAAACGGGTCCACGCTGACCTGGAAATCCCGGTGGCCCCGGCCTGTGGCCCGCTCCCGCCGGGGCATGGCAATGTCCAGGCCATAGCCCTTCAGGCCGTAAATACCGAAGCTGGCCCCCATCTCCAGGCGGCCCCCCATACCGTCCAATATCTCCGCCAGCTGCCGGGGGGTGACGCCGTGGACCTCGATGTCCACGTCGGTGTTCTCCCGGCCCAGCAGCTGGTCCCGGACGAAGCCGCCCACATAGTATGCCGCGCCCCCCAGGGACGCCGCCTGCCGGGCAATGGCCCGGGCGGCCTCCATGTCCCGGGCCGGGTCCCGCCGGCCTGTCATGCCCGCCGCCGGGCCAGCAGATGATCCAGCCACACCAGCACATAGCCGAAGGCCAGAAACGCCGCCGCCATGCCCAGGAAGATCAGCAGCACCTTGCCCCAGCCCAGGGCGTCCACGTCCATGAAGGCATAGGGATACGGTGAGCCGTTATAGAACCGGAAGCTGCTGACCCGGGCCCGTATCATGGTGTATACAAAGTACGCCGACGGGAAAATGCCCCACAGGAACGGCTCAAACCAGCGGTACCGGCCCTTTTCGTCGAACAGCAGCCAATCCAGCACCGTCAGCAGAGGGGCGGCGGTGTGCAGCAGATGGTTGGTGATCAGCTGGGTGGGGCCCATGCTGAAGTCCCCGGCGGCCAGCACCAGGTGGAAGGTGATGCCCGTGATGGCCATGGCCATCACCAGGGCCCCCTTGCACACCGGCAGCCAGGTGCCGCCCCGGCGCAGGGTATGCACGGCGGCGCCGGTGAAGTACACGGCGCACAGGATGTTGCTCATCAGCGTGAAGTATTGCAGGACGGCCAGGTTCAGCTTCCCGCCGATAAAGCCGCATTGCAGCACCACGCCCACAGCGGCGCACAGGGCAGTAAGGATATGCACGGCCGCCGCTGCGGCCCTGGAACGGATAGGCATCATGAAAAATCTCCTTTTGCGAATGCTGCGGGCCGGAACAGGCAGCGCCCATACCGGCCCGGAATTGTGTGTGCGTTATTGATTCTGGCTCTGCTGCCAGCGCCAGGCGTCCCGGCACATGTCGGCCAGGTCCTTTTCCGCGTGCCAGTACAGCAGCCGCGCCGCCTTGTCCGTGGCGGCATAGCAGGTGGGCAGATCCCCGGCCCGCCGGGGGCCGATGCGGTAAGGCACCGCCACGCCGTTGACCCGCTGAAACGTCTCCACGATCTCCAGCACGCTGCTGCCCCGGCCGGTGCCCAGGTTGATGGCCTCCCAGCCCGGGCTGGTCCGGGAAAACTCCAGCGCCGCCACATGGCCCCGGGCCAGATCCACCACGTGGATATAGTCCCGGACGCCGGTGCCGTCGGGAGTGGGATAGTCGTTGCCGAACACCGTCAGCTCCGGTCGGATACCGGCGGCGGTCTGGGTGATGTAGGGCATCAGGTTGTTGGGAATGCCGTTGGGCAGCTCCCCGATAAGGCCGCTTTCGTGGGCTCCCACGGGGTTAAAATACCGCAGGCACACGGCGGACAGGGCCGGATCGGCCTTGGCCGCATCCCGCAGGATCTGCTCGATCATCAGCTTGGTCCAGGCATAGGGATTGGTGCAGCCGCCGGTGGGCATATCCTCCCGGCAGGGAGCCGGGGCGTCGCCGTACACCGTGGCCGACGAGCTGAAGATCAGCCGGTGTACTCCGTGGTCCGCCATCACGTCCAGCAGGGCCAGGGTGGTGTCCAGATTGTTCCGGTAATAGGCCAGGGGCTTCTGCACCGACTCGCCCACGGCCTTGTATCCCGCCAGATGGACGGCGGCGGCAATGGGATGCTCCCGGAACACCCGGTCCAGAGCCGGACGGTCCGCCGCGTCCATGTGATAGAACGCCGGGGCCCGGCCCGTGATCTGCCGGATGCGCTCCGGCACGTCCGGGCGGGCATTGGACAGGTCGTCGGCAATGACCACGTTATAGTCCCGCTGCAAAAGCTCCACGGCAATGTGAGAGCCGATGAACCCGGCTCCGCCGGTAAGCAAAACAGTCTCTTTCATGGTGCTTCCTCCCGAATCCTGTGATTTACTGCGGCGTCTGCTGCACCACGCCGGAGAACAGATACACCCCGGTGCCGTCGTACAGGGGAGCCGTCAGGTGCTGGCCCAGGCCGCTGTGGCGATGGGGATAGTACAGGGGAATGACCCAGCCGTCCTCCACCAGCATCCGCTCCGCGTCCTCCAGATAGGCGTCCCGGACTTCCACCCGGCCCGAGGCCTCCGCTGCCCGCAGCAGCATGACATAGGCGGTGGAGTGGAAGCTGCTGCCGCTCTGCCACCAGGACAGCAGACCGGACGCATCGCCCCGGTCAGCGGTCAGGGTCGTCAGCGCCACGATGTATTCGCCCCGGTTCACAGCCTCCGCCAGCTCCTGGGCCGTGGCGCCGCGCATAACGGCGATGATCCCCAGCTGGTGCTTCCAGGCGTCCCGGACGGCCATGGCGGTATTGGTCGCCGTCTCGTCCGAGGTATCGTACAAAAGGGTGATCTGCCCCACGGCCTTTACGCCGCCTGCCTCCTCCAGCAGGGTCTTGGCCTGCTGGCACAGAGCCTTGTAGTTATCGGGGGCGTTGTCCACCAGGCTGCCGCTCTCCGTGCGGAAATCGCCGCCCATGGTATTGCGCAGGCCCGGGGGCACAATGCCCTCCGCTGCGTCGCAGGACAGGCCCTCCACCAGCGCGCTGCGGTCGATGACCAGACTCAGGGCCCGGCGCAGGGATTCGTTCTCCAGGCTCTCGGCCCGCTGGTTCAGCAGCAGCACCGTGGTCTGGGGATAGGGATCGGAGGTGTCGCCCTCCGGCAGGTTCATGGCAAAGTCCACGTCGCCGTGCTCCACCAGCTCCGCCCGCTTCTGGCCGTCCGTCTCAAACCGGAACTCCAGCACGTCCGGCCCCAGACGGCGGGCGTCATAATACCCGTCGGCGGCCAGGGCCGTCAGCCCTGTCTCCTCCCAGGCGGTGGCCCGATAGGGCCCGTCGGTCAGCAGCGTCTCGGAGTGCAGGGACCAGTCCTCCTGCTCCGCCGCATCGCTGCGCACCGGCATGGTGGCGCTGGCGGCGCACACGTCCGTCAGGAAATAGGCGCACTTATACGACAGCTGCACCACAAAGGTGAAGTCGTCCGGGGCGGACACCTGCAAAAGGCTTCCGTCCTGCTTTTCCCGGGCCTGACTGTACCCCGCCACCATATCCAGCAGCGCCGCGTGAGGCGAGCCCGTGGCCGGATCCGCCAGCCGCTGCCAGGCGTAAACAAAGTCGTGGGCGGTAACGGCCTTGCCGTCGGACCACCGGGCATTCTGCCGCAGGGTAAAGGTATACGTCTCCGTGCCGTCCAGGTTATCCTCCACGGCATAGGACTTGGCCACGGCGGGAGCGGCCTGGATGCTGCCGTTCTCCCCCCGGGAGAGCTTCATCAGATTCTCAAACAAATGGGACACCACCGTGCGCTCGGCGTCGGTGGCCGCCATAGCGGGGTCCAGGGTGGCGGGCGCGCTGTCCAGACACACCCGCAGGGTCATGGTGTCCCGCTGCTGTGCGCAGCCGGTCAGGGCCAGCAGGCATACCGCCAGCACCAGGGCCGTCCACCGTATCCGTCGTTTCATAGGGGCCACGCTCCTTACTTGGATTTGTTTTCCGCCGGCGTCACCTGGCCGTCCTCGCCCAGAACGGCGGGGATGATCTGGCTGCGGGTGTTGCGGGCGATATCGTCCAGCCGCATGCGGGACGGGAAGTCCGACAGCAGGGTATATGCCACGCCGTGCTTCCTGGCCCGGCCGGTGCGGCCGATGCGATGGATATAATACTCGTTCTCCTCCGGCACCTCGAAGTTGAACACCGCGTCCACGTCGTCCACGTCGATGCCCCGGCTGGCCACGTCCGTGGCCACGAACACATGAAGCTCCCCGTCCCGGAACCGGGCCATGACCTCCTCCCGCTTGCGCTGGGGAATGTCGCCGTGGATGCATTGGGCGTCCAGTCCCCGCAGCTGCAAAAATTTTGTCAGCCGCTCCGTGGAGCCCTTGGTGTTGCAGAAGCAGATGACCCGGTCCAGCTGCTGGGCCCGGATGATGGCGGCAATGGCGTCCACCTTCTTGTCCGACGGCACCTCGATGCGGTATTGCAGGATGTCCGGCTTATTTTCCCGGGTGGCCTGCACGGTGATCTCCTCCGGGTCCCGCTGATACACCCAGGAAATGTCCATAACCTCCCGGGAGATGGTGGCGGAGAACATCCCCAGATTCCTCCGGTGGGGGATCTTGTCCAGAATGCGGGTCACATCGTGGATAAAGCCCATGTCCAGCATCCGGTCCGCCTCGTCCAGCACCACGGTCTGCACCTGACCCAGGGTCACGGTGCGGCGCTTCATGTGGTCGGACAGGCGGCCCGGCGTGGCCACCACGATCTGGGGCCGCCGTTTCAGGGCGTTGATCTGCTTGGCAATGGGCTGTCCGCCGTAGAGGCACACCAGGCGGACCCCCTCATGGCACACGGCGATCTGGCGCATTTCGTCGGTGATCTGCATGGCCAGCTCCCGGGTGGGGGCCAGAATCACCGCCTGCACGTCCTCGCTGTCCGGGTCGATGCGCTCGATGATGGGGATGCCGAAGGCCATGGTCTTGCCGGTGCCGGTGGGGGCCTTGGCGATCACGTCCTTTCCCGCCAGCATGGGGGGGATGCACCCGGCCTGAACGGGGGTGCTGATCTCGTATCCTTTGTTCCGTATGGCGCGCATGGTGGCCTCGGACAGGCCGAAGCTGTCAAAGGGCGCGCCCTGTGTAAATTCCATAGCAGTTTCCTCTTTTTTCTATATAATCAGCCACGTTACATTATAACATACCTGTCAATATGTCCCCATACCGCTCCAGCAGCCACCAGGTGATCCGGGCCGTCAGCCCCCACAGGGGATACGGAAGCCCCTCGTATATCGGCACCTCCATGTGCCCGGCCTGCCAGGGATAGTCCGCCGCCGCGCCCACCTTGTCATAGGGAAAGTCCGCCCCGATCTCCGGCCGCAGAGGGTAGCGGTAGATCGCGGGCGGGTGAGCCCGCAGAAAGGACAGGGGCACCGTGAATGTGTCCCGCACCTCGTCGGGACTGGGGCGCAGAGGCACCGCCGGATCCAGCCGGGCCAGCACCGGGTACATGAGCCCCTCGGACCGCAGATAAAGAAAGTCCAGGTCCCCCAGAAGCCCGATCCGCTCTGCCGGGATCCCCAGCTCCTCCCGGGTCTCCCGCAGGGCGCACTGCCGGGGCGTCTCTCCGGGCTCCATCCGTCCGCCGGGGAAGCACACCTCCCCGCTGTGGTGGTGCAGCTTCGCCGGGCGCACCTCATACAGAAGGCTCAGCCCCTCCGGCCCCTCCACCAGCGGCACCAGCACGGCAAATTCACTCCGCGCCTGCTGCAAGGACGGCCGGTGCTCTGCCAATTTCCGTCGCAGCGTCTCCTGGTCCATACAAACGCCCCCTTTCCCCCTCACTATACCACGTCCCGGGTCAAAGGAAAAGCAAAACCTAAAAAACAGCCGGAATTCACAAAAAGTTCTTGCAATCGGAAAAATCCGGGGATATAATATGAAGGTTGAGAGATTTTTATACCCAAAAGAAAGGGGTTTTTCCTTTGCAGAACGAAAAACTGAGAAACGTAGCCATTATCGCCCACGTGGACCACGGCAAGACCACCCTGGTGGACCAGATGCTCAAGCAGGGCGGCGTGTACCGCGAGAACCAGGAGACGGTGGAGCGGGTCATGGACTCCAACGATCTGGAGCGTGAGCGGGGCATCACCATCCTGGCCAAGAACACCGCCATCCAGTACGGCGACACCAAGATCAACATTGTGGACACCCCGGGCCATGCCGACTTTGGCGGCGAGGTGGAGCGCATCCTGAAGATGGTCAACGGCGTTATCCTGCTGGTGGACGCCGCCGAGGGCCCCATGCCCCAGACCCGCTTTGTGCTCAGCCGCGCCCTGGAGCTGGGTCACCGGGTCATCGTGGTGGTCAACAAGATCGACCGCCCGGACCAGCGCATTCACGAGGTCATCGACGAGGTGCTGGAGCTGCTGCTGGACCTGGACGCCACCCCGGAGCAGCTGGATTCCCCCATGCTGTTCTGCTCCGCCCGCCAGGGCATCGCCTCCTACTCCCCCGACGTGCCGGGCACGGACCTCAAGCCTCTGTTCGACACCATCCTCAGCTATATCCCCGCTCCCGAAGCGGACCTGGACCAGCCCTTCCAGATGCTGGTGTCCGCCATCGACTATAACGAGTTCGTGGGCCGCATCGCCATCGGCCGGGTGGAGCGCGGCGTCCTGAAGCAGAATCAGGAGATCGCCGTGTGCAACTATCACGACCCCGACGCCCCGGCCAAGAAGGCCAAGGCCGTGTCCATGTACGAGTTCCAGGGCCTGGGCAAGCAGCCCATCACCGAGGCCACCGCCGGCAACATCATCGCCATGTCCGGCATCGGCGACATCACCATCGGCGACACCATCTGCGCCCCCGACTGCGTGGAGCCTCTGCCCTTTGTGAAGATCTCCGCCCCCACCATGGAGATGACCTTCTCCGTCAACGACTCCCCCTTCGCCGGCCGCGAGGGCAAGTTCGTCACCTCCCGCCAGCTGCGGGACCGCCTGTTCCGGGAAACGCTGAAGGACGTGTCCCTGCGGGTCACGGAGCTTGAGGGCGCCACCGACGCCTTCAATGTGGCAGGCCGCGGCGAAATGAGCCTGTCCATCCTCATCGAGACCATGCGCCGGGAGGGCTACGAGTTCCAGGTGTCTCCCCCCCGGGTCCTGTACCACACCATCGACGGCAAGAAGTGCGAGCCCATTGAGCGTCTGGTGGCCGACGTGCCCAGCGAATGCGTGGGCGCGGTCATCGAGAAGCTGGGCTCCCGCAAGGGCGACCTGATCGAGATGACCCCTGTGGGCAGCCGCATGAAGCTGGAGTTCCTGATCCCCGCCCGGGGCCTGTTCGGCTATCGCAACGAGTTCCTGACGGACACCCGGGGCGAGGGCATCATGGCCTCCGTGTTCGACAGCTACGCCCCCTATAAGGGCGACCTGAACCGCCGCAGCACCGGCTCCCTGGTGTCCTTTGAAACCGGCGAGTCCGTCAGCTACGGGCTGTTCAACGCCCAGGAGCGCGGCGCTCTGTTCATCGGCCCCGGCGTCAAGGTATACGAGGGCATGATCGTGGGCGTGTCTCCCAAGCAGGAGGACATCACCGTCAACGTCTGCAAAAAGAAGCAGATGACCAATATGCGGGCCGCCGGCTCCGACGAGGCCCTGCGCCTGGTGCCTCCCCGGAAGCTGAGCCTGGAGCAGTGCCTGGAGTTCCTGGCCGACGACGAGCTGCTGGAGGTCACCCCCGAGAATCTGCGCATGCGCAAGACCATCCTCAATCACGAAAAGCGCATGAAGGCTACCCACGGCGGCAAGAAAAAGTAAATCATTGATGAGTAAGAAACGGCGTCCGCCTTTGACCAAGGCGGACGCCGTTTTTGCCCTTTCTGATTGACAGGGCAAAAGTTACTATGTTATTCTGGACGGGAGAAAGCGCCCTGCGTGCTATGGGCGGGGTACGGAGATGGAGGCGGTTGATTTGCATTTTCCCCGGCTGAAAAACGCCCTTCTGTGCAGGGTCATGGTCTATGTGGTGGTTTTGGGCGGCTTCCTTGCCCCCATCTTCCTTGTACTTCGTCTGGAATTTCTTCCCGATGTTGTGAAAACCCTTGTCACACTGGGCCTTATTGTGGGACTGATCGTCTATATTTTGAAGAACCTCCTTCTGCTTATGAGCCTGGATATGTTTTTGGGGATGCTGCATTGCCGCAACAAGGCCAGAAAGCGGTTCACACTGCCGCGCACCTTTTCCGTTCCGGCGGCGGAGCGCAGCATTGCTCGCTTCGGCAGGAAATGTCAGCCGCTTGCCCTTTCTCCGCAGCCCGATCTGCTGCAATATCAAAGCAGGTATCCCATAACGGTGTATGCCAGCGGCATTGAAAAAATCATTGCCGTGTATCACACGGAGCGACTGAGCATGGGCCGGTATTACGACATATTCCGTTCCGGTGCGGCCAACGCCAAAAGACTCAAGGGTGCGAGAGGGCACCGTATGCTTGACCGCACCCAGAAAAAAGCGCCTATAAACCAGGTGGTTGTGATCCTGATACTTGCCGATCAGGTGGAGGAGGGCCTCCGCGGCCAGCTGTTCGACGTGGTCCGCAGGGAAGCGGGGGACGGATTCGACACGGCGTTGCTGCCATGTGTTGTGGATCTGGAAAAGCGCATCTGTACCTTCGACAGCGAACGGATTCCCTACACGGGATTCCAGTATCCGGCCAAGAGTCGTGGCATACGGCTTATCCGCCGGTATCTGTTCCGCGGCCGCTTCCCCTATTCCAGCTCGCCGGATATGCTGGACTCTGTCTGGAACCAGGAGCTGAGCCCTGAGAACAGCCTGTGGGACTTATGGCGCATGACAAGGCGTATTTTCATTCAGGAGGGCAGGGGGGCAAAAAAACGGTTTGGCAAAATGAAACACCGGGACATCCTACTGGAGGACGGGCTTCTCTATCTGAAATGGGAGGAGCGCGGCCTTGTGGCCGCAGTGGAGCTGCATGAGGAATCCCGGGTCGCCGCAGTGAATGCCATCGTTTCCTGGAGCTATCCCAAAAGCAATCTGATCGCCAAGGACACCGTCAAGCAGATCAAGAGCCTAATCAGCACCTATTTTGCGGAGCAGGGGTATACGGTAACATATACCCTGCCAGAGTAACTGTTCAAAGGGCGTTTTCCGCATATGAAGGGGGTCCCGCCACTCGGCGGGACCCCCTTTTGTTCAGCGCTTACCTGAGCGTTCCGTTTTCTCAGCTGTTGCGCTTTTTGCGGGACACGATGACCAGCACCACAGCCAGAGCGGCAGCGCACACCAGGACGATGATCCACATGGTGGTGTTGCTCTCGTCGCCGGTCTTGACGCCGGGCTGGGTGGGCTGATAGCCGGGATCGGCTGCGCCGCAGTCGGTGCACTTGCCATCCTTGTAGTGATGGCCGGTGGCGTCGATGACCATGGTCTCCACCTCACCGCAGCCGGTGCAGGTGCGGGTCTTTTCGCCGGGCTCGGTGCAGGTGGGCTGGGTGGTGACGATCCACTTGCCGAAGGTATGCTCGTGGGCGGTGCAGACCACGTCGTTGCGGTCGCGGACGCGGATGCGGGGAGCCATGGGGGTGCCGTCGGCCAGGACGAAGGTGTTGTCATAGGAGGCCAGGCCCGTGGCAGAGATCTGGCAGCCCACGGACAGGTTCGCCACATCGTAGAAGGTGGTGATATAGCCGTCGATGAACACGCGGGCGATCTTGCCCTCGCTGTCGCGGACCAGGATGGTCTGGACCAGGCCGTCGGCCATCTCATAGCCGGTGACGTAGCCGTTCAGGGTCACCAGCTGGCCCAGGACGGAGCTGTCGTTGATCTGGGTGGAGGTGACGGCTCTGGGAGTGACGGGAGTGGTCTCACCGATCTTCTCAATGGAGGAAACCTGCAGCTCGTTCTCGCCCTGATAGGTCTCCGTCACGCCGGTGACACGGACCACGTCGCCGATCTTGAAGTCGCCGGCCACGGGGAAGCAGTTGATGCCGCCGGTCTCATCCTGAACATAGATGCAGTCGAAGAAGGCGGTGGCCTTGTCATAGCCGGAGGCGTTGGAGGTCACGACACCCTCAATGGTGTACTTGTGACCGGCCTCGGTCTGGGCCTGGACGGTGGCAATGTCGGTGATCTTCACGGGGTTGATGCGGCCCAGCAGGTTCTCGCAGATCTTGTAGTTGGAGTAGTTCTTCTCGGAGCCGTTGTCACTGATGGTGGCCTGGACCTCGAAGTTGGACATGAAGGCCGCGCCGGACACGATGATCAGACCCTTGCCCTCCAGCTGCTCACTGGCCATGGCCAGCAGACGGCTGTCGTTTTCGGCATAGGCGTACTTGGGCACGTTGGCGCCGCCCAGGCCGTCCTTATCCACGTCCACGGAATAGGTGGTGGGATGGGTGTACACCACCGGAGTCACCGTAGCGGGCAGGGCAGAGGTGGGGTTGCCGTCTGCATCCACGGCATACACGGAGGCGCCGCCATAGTGGCTGAATACCTCGGTGTACAGGCGGTCATAGGGGTGAGCGGGGTCCACCTCCACGCCGTCGGTCAGGAAGCTCTGACCGTAGGTGTTGAAGTACAGGCGCCACTTGTCCACGCCGTCGGCTGCGCTGCGGACATCGTCATAGGTGGCGTCGTCGCTGATGCGCAGGCTGGAGCCCAGGGCCTGGAGCACCTCGTTCTGGGTGGCGGCCATGTGCTTGATGGCGGAATTGTTCTGGATCACGTCATAGTTCTCGTAGTTGTCGCTCCAGCCGGCCAGGATCACGGTGCCGCCGTTGCTGTTGAAGGCGGTAATGGCCGCCAGCTCCGCAGCACTGTAGGTCCGGGGATCGGTCTGGGCGTCCGCCAGGCGGCGGGAGGGGGCGGTGAGGATCAGGGCCTTGAACTTGGGATTGGAGCAGGCGGCGATGAGATCGTCGCTGGTCTTCAGCTCCACGGTGCGGACGTTGTACTTGCCCGCCAGGTTGCCGAAGTTGCCCATGGAATCCTTGTAGTTACCGGCCACATACTCGTTGTAGTGGGAGGCGTCGATGCCGATATACACCAGGTCGTCGGCATTCAGCACGTCCAGGGTAATGTCCTTGGTGAACACATACTCCTTGCCGTCCTGCTCCAGCACCACGGTGGCGGTGACCTTATAGACCCGGGCGGTATCAAAGGAGATATCATAGCTCAGGTCCAGGGTGCCGCTGGCGGGAACGGTGCCCGCGTCGGTGGCGGAGGTCAGCACCTGGCTGCCCACGGCATAGGTGATGGACTTGATCCTGGCGTCGGTGCTCTCGCTGTTGAACAGGGTGGTGGTAACGGTCATCTTCTCGCCGGTGACGGGAGTGGAGGTGCCGCAGGTCACATCGGAGATGCCCAGCTTCAGGGTCTCGCCCACCCACACGGGAGCGGTGACCGCCAGGTCGCCGTCACCCTGGGTGACGCGGATGTAGTAGTAGCTGTAGTCGGGGTCCAGGGTCACGGACAGGTCGCCGGTGGCCAGGACAGCGGGATCATCCCAGGTATAGGCGGTCTTGCCGGAGTTGACAATGACCTCCACCTTGGAGATGGAATCGCTGGCGTCGGGGTCGTTGACGGTAACATGGATGTCCAGTTTCTCGGGGACCTCGGTGAGGCTGCTGCCCAGGAGCATGCCGTTGACGGTGTAGCCGATCTCCAGGTTCTTGTCCTCGGTGGCGTACATACGCATGGCGCGCAGCGCGTCGTAGATGCCCTCCTCGGAGAAGTCGTCGGTGAGGATCACGTCGCGGGCGTCGTTGGCGTTGCCCCAGCGGCCCTTGTGGTTATCCTGGTTGTTGGTGGGAGCCAGGTGCCAGCCCTTATCCAGCGCCATGGTGTAGTACTCATAGCTGGGATAATAGCCGCCGGCGCCGATCTGGCCCTCGCCGTTGCCGGCCTCCACCATGTACATGCGGCTGTCGATGACGGGATCCCAGAAGGCGAAGTCACCGAAGGTGCCGAAGGTGTTGCCGGGGTGGTTGAACTGGCTGAGGCTGTCTGCGCCCTCCTGCTGGCTCAGCAGGGCATAGTAGGCGCGCATACCGGCATAGTCGGTCTTGTTGTTCAGGGTGGTGTTGTTGCGGGAGACGATACCGGGGGTATTGAAGGTGTTGATGTGGCCGGGACCGCCGGACCAGGTCATCTCGAAGCCGGCCAGAGCCACCAGGGAGCCGGCGTTGGCCTCGTTGAAGGCGGCCACGGCGGAACGGTAGCTGTTCCAGGTCTCCTGGCTGTAGGGGGTGGCCAGGCTCATGTCATACAGAGCGCCCTCGGGGTTGGCCGCGCCGCTCTTGTCGAAGTAGTTGGAGTGGTCGGTGAAGGCCACAAACTGCACGTTGGCGCTGTCGGGCAGGTTCTTCACATAGCTCAGAGCGGACTCCAGAGAGCCTGCGCCATCGGAATACTGGGTGTGGCTGTGCAGCTGACCGAAGTACAGCTGATACCGGGACTCACCCACGGTGAAGAACCAGCTGAAGGAAGCGGACTTGCCGTCGGCACGGGTGACGGTGACGGTAACATTGGTGCGGCCGTCGGTCATGTCGGCGGCGGGAGTGTAGGTGGCCTTGCCGCCGGCACAGACGGCGTTGACCTTCTCCCCGTTGACGGTCATTTCCACGGTGGGATTCTCACCGGCGTTGATGAGCTCAGCGGAGATGACAGGCCGCTTGTCGCTGCCGGTCTGGCTGCCCTTGAGCGGCGTCACGGCACCGATGGAGGGCTCGTCCACCACGGTGACCACCAGGCTGCCGCTGTAGCTGGCGCCGGAGACATTGGTCACGCGGACGGTGAAGGTCACCTGATCGGACCCGGCCAGCATGGCGGCAGGCACATTGGCGGTGTAATTGCTGCCGTCGGCGGTGTAATCGGTGATGACACCGGCAGACCTGCCGTCCACCAGGATCTCCAGCTTCTGGACCGCCTTCGCATCGTCCACGGTAAAGGTCAGGGTGTAATCCTGGCCCCCCTTCACGGAGTCGGCGGAGGTGAACTTCACGGCGGGATCATTGACGATGCCGCCGTCCAGCTTCACGCTGTCGGCTACGCCATAGAAGAAGAAGGAGTAGATGGTGTAGTCCGTGACGTTGTACATGCTGTAGGTCTTATAGCTGTCGCTATAATACTCCAGGAACTGGCTGTATCTGCCGTTGAACTTGGCGGTGCGGCTCTCCAGCTGATAGCCGCCCACGCCGCCGGAGCAGGGCTCCACGGTCCAGTCGGCGTCGTCGCTGGCGGTGAGGGAATAGAAGGCGTTGTTGCCGGTGCCGTTGGAGCACAGGTAGCCGTAGGTCTCGTTGCGGAAGCGATAGTATTCGCCGCTGCGCTCCACGGTGAACACCACGCCGCCGTTGCCGGGAATGGCCTTGCCGTCCGTGATCTGGGCGGAGACACTATTGATGGCGGGGCTGTCGGTGTTGTCATTCTGTCCGGCCAGGACGCCCTGGGCATTCTGGTTGAACAGCACCACCTGCGCGCCCTCCTGGGGCAGACTGCCGGCGGGCTGGTCCGTCTCGTCGCCTACCAGATAGAGCTGCTGGGCAAACAGAGCCTCGTTGCTGCCGATGGTGCCGAAGGCACTCCAGTTGTTCTTCTCGGCATACCACTCCAGATAGCTGCTGCGGCCCACGTTCTGGATATAGACGCAGTTTTCCGTGGCGGCGGGAAGGATGCTCCAGCCGGTGTGGGTCTTATCCAGGGGGGTGCTGGAGTATTTTTCGTCCATAGACAGCTTCTTGCCGTCGGCGGTGGAGAAGGTATAGCTGCCGTCGGCGTTGACGCCCACGGTCCAGATGTCGGCCTTGGTATAACCGGAGAGCTTGCCATTGGTCAGGGTCACGTCGGTGCCCTTGTTATAGAAGCCGGTGTACTCCGTGGACAGGGCCTTGCCGTTGGCGGGGTTGAATACCACCACCTGGTCGCCGTCGGATACGGAGGTAACGATGCCGCTTTTCTGAATTTTGAAGAATGCCTGGGCAAACAGAGCTTCATTGCTGCCGATGGTGCCGAAGGCACTCCAGTTGTTCTTCTCGGCATACCACTCCAGATAGCTGCTGCGGCCCACGTTCTTGATATAGTAGCAGCCCTCGGTGGCAGCCTGCTCCAGTGTCCAGGCGGTGTGGGCCTTGTCCAGGGGAGTGCTGGAGTATTTTTCGTCCATGGACAGCTTCTTGCCGTCGGCGGTGGAGAAGGTATAGCTGCCATCGTCGTTGACGCCCACGGTCCAGATGTCCGCCTCGGCAAAGCCGGACAGCTTCCCACCGGTGAGGGTCACGTCGGTGCCCTTGTTATAGAAGCCGGTGTACTCGCTGGACAGGGCCTTGAGGTTTGCGGGGTTGTAGATGACCACCTGGTCGCCGTTCTTCAGAGGAGCGGTGGGATCATCAGGCTGACCGGGCTGGCCAGGCTTCTGGGTGTCTGCCACCAGATAAAGCTGCTGGGCAAACAGAGCCTCGTTGCTGCCGATGGTTCCGTAGGAGCTCCAGTTGTTCTTCTCGGCGAACCACTCCAGATAGCTGCCGCGGCCCACGTTCTTGATGTAGAAGCAGTCCGCCGTGGCGGCGGCGCTGAGCGCCCAATCCACATTGGCCTTGTCCAGGGGAGTGCTGCTGTAGCTGGTGTCCATGGACAGCTTCTTGCCCTCGGCGGTGGAGAAGGTATAGGCGCCGCTCTCGGTGCGGTTCACGGTCCACAGCTCTGCATCCGTGTAGCCGGTGAGCTTGCCACCGGTCAGCTCCACATCCACGCCCGTGTTATAGAAGCCGTTGTACACGGAGGACAGAGCTTTCTTGTTGGCGGGGTTGAACACCACCACCTTGTCGCCGTTCTGCAGGGTGGTCAGATCGGTGACGATGCCGCTTTCCCGGGCGGCGGCAGTGTCCAGCTTATAGATGCTGGGCAGCAGCATGGACACGTTGGTGTCCGAGGTGTAGTTCAGGAAACGGGGGTTTCTCACATTGTACAGAATGCGGCCGCAGGCCGTATTCGTGCTGGCAATGGTGGCGGCGCCGTTGTCATCGATGGCGATGGTCCAGGTGTCGGTGCCCTTGCCGGAATTGCTCATTTCCTTTGCCTTGACAGCAGAGATCTTTTTGCCGTCGGAGGCGGTCAGGGTCCAGGCCCCGGCGCTTCCGCCCAGCGTAAAGATTTCCACCTTTTTGTCCAGGGCGTCCAGCTTGGTTTCCACGCTGGAAAGGAATTTTCCGGACATGGCCCCGGCGGCAAAGGTGCTGTCGTTGGCAGTTGCGGAGAGGATGATCTGGTCGCCGGCCTTCAAGGTCGATGCGTCGGTGACCAGTGCTGCACTTTTGGACGCCGGGTCCGCTGCGAATACCGACACCGGCAGCAGGGAAACCAGCATGACCAGTGACAGCAGCGCAGACAGGAGTCTGGTGCGTACAGGTGTTTTCATCAAACAATAACCTCCTTTAATTTCCCCGGAGCTTCCCGCCCCACAGGTATTTTCATTGTAACATACGCTTCTATCAGTTTCCAGCTTTATTTGCAGATTTGACACAAATTTTGCTAATATGTGCACAAGGCATGGATGATTGCACAAAGCCCTGCTTGACAAGGGGGGCGCAACTTGCTATGCTGGTGTCACCAATTGCCGAAAGGACCGGTATATATGAAGAAAAAAACGAAGGGGCCCGGCCCTGCCGCCTGGCTGCGGGAGAATAAATGGACGTGCGTCGTGCTGGCGGCGGCGCTGGCGGTGCTGCTGGCGGCGCGGCTGCTGGCGGCTCCCGTGCCGGTGCAGTCCGACGAGCCGGAGAACCGCGCGGATTACGAAAGCGCCTCCGTGGACCAGATCCTCTCCGATTCCACGGAGAAGGACCCTGCCTCCGACAACGGTTATCGCGGCGAGCAGCTGCTGCTGGTCACCGTCCGCTCCGGCGACTATAAGGGCCAGCAGATGCAGGTATATAACTATGTGGGGCCCCTGTATGGCGGGCCGCTGAAGGTCGGGGACCGGGCCACCGTCCTGATCTCCACCTATTCCGACGGCACCGTCAATGCCACGGTGTATGAATTCGACCGTCTGCTGCCCCTTTGCATCGTGCTGGTGCTGTTCATCGCGGCAGCGGTGGCCGTGGGCGGCCGGACGGGGGTCAAATCCCTGGTGGCCCTGGCGGTGACGCTGGTGTGCCTGTTCGGCGTGCTGCTGCCGTCCCTGATGAAGGGGGCCAACACGCTGCTGATGACGTTTATCGTCTGCGCCTATGTGGCGGTGGTAAGCCTGACCATCGTAGGCGGCGTCCGGAAAAAGACTGTGTGCGCCATGCTGGGCGCGGTGGCGGGCACCGCCCTGGCCCTGCTGTTCGGCCTGCTGGCCCAGGGACTGACCCGCATCGACGGCCTGCGCATCGACGACGTGGAGCCCCTGCTGCAGCTGCGGCAGACCGGCACGCCCATCGGTCTGCGGGGCCTGCTGGTGGGCGGCATCGTCATCAGCGCCCTGGGCGCGGTGATGGACGTGACCATGGGCATTGCCTCCTCCCTGTCGGAGGTCCACGCCGCCAATCCGGAGCTGTCCCGGAGGGAGCTGTTCCGCTCCGGCATGAACATCGGCCGGGACATGGTGGGCACCATGACCAACACCCTGATCCTGGCGTTTCTGGGCAGCGGCTTTACCCTGATCCTGTACCTGTATTCTCTGGGACTGTCCCCCCGGCAGCTGCTGAGCTCGGCCTATGTATCCCTGGAGGTGGTCAGCGGCGTAGCCAGCAGCGTGGGCGTGATCCTGTCCATCCCGCTGACGGCGCTGATCACGGCAGAGGTCTTTACCCGGGAGAAGAAATCCGGAAAGAGCGCATAAGCATAGAAGGGTTCCCGCCCCCGACAGGCGGCGGACGGACAAAATTTAAGTTAAATTACAGCTTCGGGGCGTATACTTACCGTATACGCCCCGGGATGCGTTGGGGGAAAACGAAGGGAGGTGCCCGGTGAAGGCGCTGGTAAAGGAATTGCTGCACCTGACGGAGGTGCGGCAGCTGACAGAGGATGTACGCGGCGGCGTTTCGCCGGTGCTGGTCACCGGCGTGGGACCGGTCCACCGGGCCCAGGTGGAGGCGGCCCTGCACCGGGACAGCGGACGGCCCCTGTGGGTGCTGTGTGCCGACGAACGGGAGGCCCGGCGCCAGGCCGGTGACCTGGCCGTGCTCACCGGGGAGACGCCCCTGGTGCTCCCGGCCCGGGAGCTTCAGTGGCGGCCTATGGAGTCCAGCCGCCAGTGGGAAAACCAGCGGCTGGCGGCCCTGTACCGCCTGGCGGACAGCCCCGTGGTGGTCACTACCCCGGACGCGCTGGTGCAGCGGTGCATCCCGCCCCGGGTGCTGGAGCGGACGGCACTGACCCTGGCCGTGGGCCAGCAGTGGGACCTGAACGCCCTGACCCGGCGGCTGGCCGGAGCCGGATATACCCGCTGTGACCAGGTGGAGGGCCCGGGACAGTTCGCCCTGCGGGGCGGCATCCTGGACGTGTTCTCCCCGGGCATGGAGCAGCCGGTGCGCTGCGAATTTTTCGACGACGAGATCGACTCCCTGGGCATATTTGACGCCGCCACCCAGCGCCGGGTGGAAAACCGCCGGGAGGCGCTGCTGCTTCCGGCCGC